>ERZ808028.19-NODE-19-length-212617-cov-16.132676_pt1 | contig 212617 bp, 187 predicted proteins | sample MGYA00380184_ERZ808028 | MGnify/ENA primary metagenome ERZ808028 (study PRJEB31490, sample SAMN06133397) | mouse gut metagenome | isolation source: J8_1 | host: mice | place: China: Chengdu | collected 2015-05 ...
TCTTTAGTGGCAGGGATCCTGTATAAAAAATATGATATGGGGATCCCTTTGGCAAGGCAGGAGCGGGACTGGTACCGGCTGGGACTGTGCATCTACCGCTCCACGATGGCAAACTGGGTGATCCGGTGCAGCGAAGAGTATCTGCTGCCCATTTATGAACGGATCCACCAGGAGCTGCTTGGCTGTGGGATACTGCATGGGGATGAGACCCGCATCCAGTGCAACAGGGAGCCGGGGAAAAAGGCCAGCAGCGAATCCTTCATGTGGGTGATGCGCAGCGGGCGGGAAGAGGCAGTACAGGCAGTGCTCTTCCATTATGCAGGAAGCCGGTCAAGACAAGAGGCGGAGAACCTCTACAGCGGGTTCCATGGATACCTGGTCACAGATGCCTATACAGGGTATGATTCCCTGGAGGGGGTATGCAGGGCACTGTGCTGGTCGCATGTACGCAGGTATTACATTGACAGCATACCGCTGGATTCCCGCGGAAAAGAGATCAGCGGTTCAAAGGGAGCTGAGGGTCGGGAATGGTGTGACCGCCTCTTCCAGATCGAAAAAAAACTGAAAGCATTACCTTCCGGGGATCGTCTGCAAAAGCGTCAGGAGCTGAGCAGGCCTGTCCTGGAAGGATTTTGGGCGTGGGTGGAAGAGACCAGTGCAAAGTATACTACCAATGAATCCCTGAAAACAGCCCTTACCTATACAACAAACCAGAGAAAATATCTGGAAACATTTCTGGAAGACGGACGAATCCCGATCTCGAATAATGATTGTGAGACCTGTATCCGGCCATTTGCAAACGGACGCAAAGCATGGCTGTTCGCAGACTCACAGGCAGGGGCAAGAGCCAGCGGTATCGTATATACATTAGTAGAAACAGCAAAACTGAATCATCTGGATGTATTCGGCTATCTATGTTATCTATTGGAAAGCCTGCCGGATCTCGATCACCGTAACCATCCTGAATTACTGGAAGCATATCTTCCCTGGTCTGAGACACTGCCAGAAAGCTGCCGACTCCGGGAACATAGATGAAAATAAGAAGTGCATGTTTTGATAGAGTATATCATTAACATGCACTTTTTTCACTACGGTATGTTTTGTGTCGCTTACGGAAATAAACAATGCTTAAAATCCCAAACAGGATTGCCGCAGCCGTTATGAAAAGATTTAAGTATGCAATATGCTTTTCCTCCCTGTCCCTGCCGGAAAGAAAGTCTAAGATACCTAATGCGCCATTCAAAATGGCATAAGCCGCAACCGCATAGATTATGCTGCCTTGTAGAAATTCCGGGAACAGAAGCGTTACAAGCCCCATAGCCCCAAGTAAAGCAGACCGTAAACCAGACCACCTTGCAATCTTTTTGAATTGTAAAAAAGTCATAGATGTTATCCTCCTTTCGTTCTATCAAGAAGAATAACATCTATTTCCTACTCCCAAGTGAATTGAAACTTACAATTTTGTAATTTTATCTGAATTTAGAAAAGTGATATTGAAAACACTTCCCTTGCCTAACTCGCTGTCTACGGTAATGTTTCCGTCGTGGGCTTCTATGATCGCTTTGGCAAGCGGCAGACCAAGCCCTATCCCCTGTGTGTCTTTAGAAAAACGGCTGCGGTAAAAGCGTTTGAAAATGTAATGTATATCTTCCGGGTGAATACCGCTGCCAGTATCTTTTATTGTAATCTGCGTCAGATCAGGAAGCCCTTTCCAATCAATCACAACCCGGTCACCTGTGCCTGTATGGTCTAAAGCATTTTTCACAATGTTGCTGATTGCTTCGATAATCCAGTCACGGTCACAAAAAAGCGTGATGTTATCAGCCCCGGATAAAATAATTTCTTTTCTTTCCTGCTTCGCCCGGTATGCAAAATGTAATTCAATATCTTTTACCATATCAGCTACGTTTTCAACGCTTTTTTCTATGATGATAGTACCAGCGTCTAATTTCGTAATTTCCAGCAGATTTTGTACCAGCGTTTCAATTCTGTTTAGCTCCTGCTCTGATAATATGGTAAATTTCTTTATTTCAGGTAGTCTTTCCGCTTCTCCCTGCACCATTTCGTTATAGATACTCAATGCGGCAATAGGCGTTTTGAGCTGATGTGAAATATCCGATATGGTATCCCTTAAAAATTCCTTTGAGCGCAATTCATTTTCAGCATGGGCGTTTAATACAGCAGCCAAAGTGTTCACCGAATGGAACAGTTTATATAATTCACCCTCCCTGTCACAAGCAATGCGGGCGTTGGTATCGCCTTTCAGATATTTGTCGATTGCTGATACAGCTACCCCGATCAATTTATGCTGCTGATAAAAATACCAAAAACAAACAGCCGCTATGCCGCTTCCCGATATAACAGAAAGAACGGAAATGAACGGTATGCAGCTATCACGGAATACCCATATCCCTATCTGCGACAATAGTAAAAAGCCAACTATAAAAACGGTTATCCCTGTAAATAAAAATTTGGTATCTTTGTTTGTAAACAATTCCATGCGCCACCTCAACAAATAATGTTCCATTTATACCCCATACGCCTGATATTGAGAAGCATTTGCGGCTCGCTGGGATTGTCCTCAATTTTGATACGCAGTCTGCGGATATAAACAGTCAGTGTATTACTGTCAACATAATTTCCGTCACCGTCCCATAATTTCTGTAATATCTGCTCTTTAGACAGCAGGACGTTAGGATTTTGCATGAACAGGCAAAGCAATTTATATTCCGCTGCTGTCAGGTCTAACAGTTCCCCGTTTTTATATGCCTGTCCTTGCAGGAGCAAAACTTTAATACCATTTGAATGAAGCTCTGTATTGGCAGAGCCAAAGTCATTTGCCCGGCGAAGCAGGGCGTTGATCCGCGACATTAACACGCTAACCTTAAATGGTTTCGTTATATAGTCGTCACCGCCTATATCCAATCCCATAATCACATTGATTTCCTCGTCCGAAACCGTTAAAAATATGATTGGCACTTTTGATGTCTGCCGGACTTTCCGGCAAATTTCAAAGCCGGAACCGTCAGGGAGAGAAACGTCTAAAATCAGTAAATCATACTTTCCCTCCGTCCATGCGGTATCAGCTTCTTTTATTGTCCGCGCAATGTCTAATTCAAATCCCGCCTTTTGAAAAGCGAATGTCAGTCCGTTAATCAGGCTCAAATCATCTTCCAACAATAATATTTTATTCATTTTTGCTCCTTGTTTGGTTCTGAGGATTGTTGTCCCTGTCCCGTTTTTTCCTATATTCTTTGATAACCTTGTTTCTAAGCGGTATTCCAACACCAATCAAAAGCCCCACGATCAAAACAGTAAAATCCATATACTCACCTCACATTTCTTTATTTTTCAATATCTTAATAGATACCAATATGGAAACGACATACATTACAATAACAAAAATGACAACTAATAACATTAGCAGAACAGGGGAATTGATAACTGTAAAAAGCAGCTTACTTTCACCAACAGGAATTTTTGTAATGAGCAACAAGGTTATCAAAAATCCTGCAACCGGGATATACATAAATACTCTGCCTTTGATAGAGCCAAATTTATAATATCCGGGTAATTGAAAAACTGTATAAAGAGCAAAAAGGAATATCCCTGTGACAGCAGCACTTATATAATCGAATATGCTAATGCTTTCTCCCAAAATGGTTAATATGACAGGGTGCGCAACTAAAGAAAATATCAGTGCAGTTAAGCCCATGATAATGATAAAAATATATCGCCCAATAACCATGTCACTTTTTCGGATTGGTAAAATACCGTAAAGCCGTTCCATAGAGTTCTTTTCTGTAATCGAAAAGGTATATCCCGTTGTCATGGCAATAAAGCACATGGCAAATGAAATTCCTGTCAGTAAGGAACGGTTGATAGCGGCAAATACAACAGGCAATACCATTGTGAAACATATTGTTTTCACATAGGGCTTTACTAAAGAAAAATCCAGTTTTGCTGATTTCCAAATATTACTCATACTGTTCACCTCTCTTGCTGGTAAATACCACAATATCGTCAATGGCTGCCGGTTCCACATTTAAGTGTGCAAACTGTTTCAAATCCTCGGTTTTGACAAGAGCTTCAAATCCAGTTGAAAAATTTCTGATACCAAGCATTTTTTTACCCAAATCCGTAGACAGTTCTTCACACCCGCCTTTGACTATCCTAAAACTATCTATAAATTCATCTTTACCGCCACTGAAAAACAATTCCCCATAACTGATATAGGTAATGTAGTCAGCAGCACGTTCCAAATCCCCGGTAATATGGGTAGAGAACAAAACACTATGCTCGCCATCTTCAATGTATTCCGACAAAATATGAAGAAGTTCATCTCTTGAAACAGGGTCAAGCCCGCTGGTAGGTTCATCTAATATCAATAATTTTGCGTCATACGAAAAAGCGCAGGCAAGCATAAGTTTCATCTGCATACCTTTGGAAAGCTCCTTTACCTTTTTAGAGGGCTGGATATGAAATCTTTTCAGTGTTTCCGAAAATTTTTGCGTATTCCAGTTTTCATAAAAAGCTGATACAGACTTTTCAACCTGTGAGATTTTCCATTCATCACTAAAATAATTGGAATCAAAAACAACGCCTAAATTTCTTTTTGCTTCCTGTTCGTTGGTAATATTATCCAATCCTAAAATTTTCACTTCGCCATTTGTGCGCTTTAGCATATTCAGTATGAGTTTAATTGTAGTTGTTTTTCCGGAGCCATTCGGACCGATTAGCCCCATAATATACCCTTTTGGTAAAGTAAAGGTAATGTCGTGTAACTGGAAACCCTCAAAAGACTTTGATAGATTTCTAACTTCTAAATAATCATTCATCTGTTTTTTCCTCCATTAAGATACGCAAAAGATGATGTAATTCTTCTTCGGAAAGATTAGCAACACGCGCTGCGCTTATTGCTTCCGATAAGTTGTTTTCAATTTTGCAAATTAGCTGTTCCCGCAAAAGTTCAGAACCCTGTCCTAAAACAAAACAACCCCGTCCTTGGATATTCTTTACAAAACCCTCCTGTTCTAATTCTGTATACGCCCTCGTTACAGTCAAAACACTAATTTTTAATTCTTTAGCAAGTGTCCGTAATGAGGGAAGCGTTTCGTCCTTTTGTAAATCGCCGGACATAATGGCAGATTTAACTTGCTGCTTAATTTGTTCATATATTGGTACGCCCGATATATTTGAAATAATGAGTTTCACAATCCACCTCCTAACTGCCTATACTGTTATGATATTATGCATAACAGTATAACACACAAAACAGCAAAAGACAAGAGACTGCCAAATAATTTACCTTTTTTCATCTTTCTGTTATCGAAAATACTTCCCTATAACGAAAAACATAAGCCTTTTTCTGCCCCTATTGCGTAACAAAGGGCATAAAAAAGCGGCATCTGCGTCCATAGGCTCGGCTTCTTCTGAAAAGGGCAAGCCCATAGAGCATTTTTATGATTTTGAACAGCTTCCCCCGGTCGGCGGGGGTGTTCATGGTAACAAGAATGTCTGTAAGGCGGTTTATGGTTTCCATGTCGTCCTCCTTAAATTTTGGGTGCCGAAATGGTGCCCGACTATACAAAACCAACTTAAACGGAGATATGGCATGATATAAAAGGATAAGCGGAAAACCTTGATTTTAAGCCATTCCTGCAAGATGTTATAAACATTTACGGGGGCTTATAAGAAGATTTTCCGCTATGAAATCAATAAAAAATCCCTTTTACCGGATCATCTTCCGGCAAAAGAGATTTATTTTACTTTTCATGTAATAAAAGGTCTATTTTTTTACGCCATCTTCCGCAAACAGATCTTCCCTCGTAATATTGTTCAGCCACTTCTTACTGCGATAATGTTTAATGACCCAGGGCCATTTTACGAACTCGTCGGTACAGAGCAGAAAATACACCCACATCACCGGCAGTTTTAAAACAAACGCCGCAAAAAAACCAAGCGGTACGGCATACACCCACATATCGATGGTGTCGCAGATAAAACCGAACCGGCTGTCGCCTCCCGCACGGAAAATGCCTGCGATGAGTGTCGTGTTGACTGCCGCTCCCATGACATAATAAGTATTGATAAGCAGCATATACTTCAAATAGTGCATAGCCTGCTCGGTCAGATCCGCATAGCTTAATACAAGCGGCGTAGCTGCCAGGATAATAAGACCGCCGGCCGCGCCTGCCATGATCGTAAGCTTCATCAGTTTCCTGGCGCCGTCCTCGGCCTCTTTCAGCTTATTCTCGCCGATGATATTTCCCAATAAGATACCGCCGGCACTCGCCATGCCGAAACAAAGGATCGTTCCGAAGTTGCGCACGACGACGACAAAAGAATTGGCTGCTACGGCATCCGTTCCAAGATGTCCGATGATGACCGCGTACATGGAAAAAGCTACGCTCCAACTGATATCGTTTCCAAGCGCCGGTAAGGACAGCTTGATAAAATCGGAAAACAATGCTTTGTTCTTCACAAACAGATATCGAAAATCCAGTTTGATGTCCTTACTCATACCGGACACAATAAGACATGCGACAAGTTCTATCACTCTGGACATGGAAGTTGCAATCGCTACGCCCATAGCGCCAAGCTTCGGCGCTCCGAAAAGGCCGAAGATAAAAACGGCATTTAACAGAATATTCAGGGAAAACGCGAGCACATTCAAAGCCGTACAGACCACAACCCTGCCGATGCTCCGAAGTACCGCCAGATAAATTTCCATAATGCCCCAGCACAAATAACTGACGCTCATAAACCGCAGATAGGACGCTCCTATCGTAATCAGTTCCGCATCATCCGTAAAAATGCGCATCATTCCTTCCGGCACGAACAACGTAAGCGCTGCAAAGACTACGGATATCAACAAAGAAAACCGCAGCGCAATACCCTCTATGACCTGGATCGCCTGCATATCTCCTTTGCCGTAATACTGTGCGCACAGGATTGTCGCTCCGGTTCCCAGTCCGTAAAACACCATAAAAAGAACACTGGCATACTGTGATGCCAGCGATACGGCGGAAATGGATGATTGTCCCACATAATTGAGCATCAGCACGTCCGCAGAAGAGACTGCCGCGCTCAAAAGATTCTGAATGACAATCGGCAGTACCAGTTTATAGATCTGTTTATAAAATGTATCTTTTTTCATGTTCTTTCGCTTTTTATAATATCCCTTCCGTATTGATCTCACCCGGCGCGATACGGAACACATTCCCGCCTGATGAAAGCCATACTGTCTGCAGCGACGGATTATAGACTTTAGAACCGTCCGCCGAAAAAACAAGGTTTTTATACGCCGTCACATAATCGACGATCTCACCGTTTGTCGCCATCCATATCGTATCGGAGAATTTTTTCATATATGTAAGGAATTCCTCTATGACATGCCAGTTATTCTCCCGTTCGAATTCAAAAGAGTGTCCCCACAGATAAAAGAGCTTTGCGTCTCCTTTTTCCTCTTCACAGAATCGTTTCGCCAGTTCCATGAGACGCGGATCCGCATGATGCGTCGTCGGATGCCATTCGAGGAAATTCTCCGGCAGTTCGAAGCCGCCTGTCGATGCGACCGTACGGGCATAGCGGATGCCTGCTGCCTTTAACATGGCAAAAACATCTTTATTATAAATACCGAACGGATAAGCATGTCCGGTAACAAGATACGGCAGAACGCTCTCAAAGACTCTTCTGTCTTCCAGAATCTCATATAGCGCCACGCTGCCGCAGTCTACCGGCGACGTATGCTTTGAAGCGTGTGTTGCGACCTCATGTCCGGCATACAGTGCCGGGATCTCCTCAAGGGTTATGACAGACTCCCTCGTCACTCTTCCGGCGTCTGTTTCAGCCTCTCCTCTATCGAGCGTGCCGGCATTTAAGTTAAAAGTTCCCTTTACACCGCAGCGGTTCATAATCTCCACGAGCCGGCGGTCCAATACCGTACCATCGTCATAACTAAGTGTCAGTGCTTTCTTTTTTCCCTCCGGAAAAAGCATGGTAATGATTCTGAATGCATTCATATAACTTCTTCTCCTTCCGCTTCTGTTTTCGTTTTGTCCTTTTCCCTTGTATTATGCAGATGCCGGCGCAGAACACACAGTAAAATGATACTGATGACCGACACAAAATCTTCATACGGCGTCGTCGTGCTGACGATCATATGACGGGCTACCAGAAAGATCAGCACCTCCATAATATTGTCTGAATTCGGACGGCAGAACATCTGCAGAAACTCGATCCCGATCACAATGACAAATATATCGTCAAGATAAGTTCTGAATGATGCCGTATCGTCCAACAAAGTCCTGAAAATGGCAAAATCTTTGACCAGACTGCAGACTGACAGAATAATACCTGCCAGCACCAGTACCGCTACGATCAGTTCCAGAATTTCTCCGATCTTTTGAATATTTTTTTTAAATTTCCCCATCCGTTCCTCCCTGTGCGTTCGTCTTCGCCGGCCCCGCATCATATACGAAGCCGGACGTCAAGATTTTCCTGTTCCGAGTCCGCCGGAACAATCGGCCGGCGTTTCTTACCAACACTCATTATATCTTATTCGAAAGATTCGCACAAGCCATCAACCGTTACTCGGAATCCTCAGTACCTGACCGATGCTCAGCGCACTGCCCGAGAGGCCGTTCAGCCGTCTGATCGCGTCTACCGTCGTACCGAAGCGCTGTGCCAGCAGCCACAACGTGTCGCCGGAACGCACCGTATATTCAAAATAAGAATCGTTGGATGCGGTCGGTATTCTGAGTACCTGACCGATGCTCAGATTGTCGCTTGTCAGGCCGTTCAGCCTTTTGATCGCATCCACTGTCGTACCGAATCTTTGCGATAACAGCCATAACGTATCTCCCGCACGGACAACATATTCCATTTCACCGCTGCCGGCTCCGCCTCCTCCCGGAGGAACATTATTCTCAATTCCCTGATAAACGTCATAGAGCGCTCTCCATGTAGCTGCTCCGACGATTCCATCGGGCGTCAGGTTCTTTAACTGCTGAAAAGCAATTACCGCCTGCCTCGTACCGTTTCCGAAAATACCGTCCTGGGCTATGGCCGGTACGGAAGGATAAAACTCCGAGATCACATTCAGCAGATATTGCAACGTAATAACATCCGCTCCGCCTGCCCCCTGCCGCAGTACGGATGAAGGCGGAACCGTACCGATCCCGAGCGAAGTTCCTTCACTGTCTAACTCCGCAAGCCTCGTTACGGCCGTATATATTTCGGAAATCTTATACCAGGTAGCTTTCCCGACAATGCCATCGGCCAGCAGATTGAAAATACTTTGGAATTTCGTTACGGCCGCCCTGGTCGTAGGGCCGAACGTCCCTGTATCATCAGTAATCAGCGGAATCGCAGGATAATTTCTTCGTATTCTGTTCAAATAAGTCTGGATCGTCTCTACGGCAAGACCCGTGCTTCCGCTTTGTAAAACAGTGCCGGGATAGGATGAAAGTACACCGGTAACCGTATCTGTCTCCGCAATCTCTATATCGTCCGGATAATAATTGCGCAGGATCTGCAGCGGCGAAAGTCCTCTCTGGGCAAGCGTAACAGAACCCCACTGCGACAGCCCCGAACAGGTCGTTGTCGTACCATTGCAAAAAGACGTAAAATAGGGCGCTTCCTGTCCCTGTCTGCGGACATATTCATTAAAGATCTCGTCTACGATCCTGTTGATCGATTCATAGGTTGGTCTTCCATAAACGAAAGCCTGATCATACGCCGTACTGTTCGTAATGTCAAAATTGTAGCCGCGGCTTCTGTACCCTGCGACCACCGCTCATTTGACGTTCCCCCGCTGCTTTGCCGGCAGACCGTCTTTACACGCCTGTCTGCATTTTAAACCGGATCACGACCTGCTCTCCTGTCACTTCAATGCGTTCGATCATTGTATTCACAAGTACCCGCTGTGTATGCCTGTCGGCCTCCTGAAAAAGCCGGGCAAAAGATGGGATCGTCTCCTTTACTTTCTCCCGGCAGCCATAACGCAGATCGTTTTCTGCCAAGAGCTTTGTTTTCTCATCGAGCAGTCGTCTGTATGTCATTTCTTTGTCCCGCTGCCGCCCGATCGCCGCCGCAATCTCTTCTATACGCAGAGGATATGCCCCGCTCATGGCATCCGGAATACGGCTCTGCATCAGCGCAATGCCATGAACGATCTTTTCCAGTTCTCCCGAAAGTCTTTTCATCTCATTTTCAAGCGCTTCCTTTTCCTCGTTCCGGCATGCTTCGATCTCCTGTATCATCTCTGTGCTCTCCTGCATCCTGTTGAGATATCTGCCTATATAGTCATATACGACCGCTTCTATTTTGTCGGCTCTAAATTGTCCCCTGCCCTGATGCGGCATCCCTTCCTGCATCGCCGGACAACGGTATAGGGGGATCTTACAGGCCCGTCTTTCCCCGGTTGCCTTGATCGTCCAATAGCTGTATTTGGTTCCGTTTGTCAGTTTCCGCCCACAGTGCCCGCAGTAAATAACGTCAATTAACGACAGCATACCATCTTTTTTGCCGGCAATTCTGACGTTTTCCCGCCCCGCGCCCTGACAGAACTTCGCTGCCCTGCATTTGCGCTTTGCCTGTGTTTTATCCCATATGTCCTGATCGATAATACGGATCTCTTCATTCGGGACTTCGGCTCTTATCCAGTCTACACTGTCCAGTCTGTGATATTGGCCGTTTCTGTGCTCCCTGCGTTTATAGGCTGTGTATCCCGCATAGATCGGATTGGTCAGAATGCTGGTCACCGTCGCGCTTTTCCAGGTGTCATTCGGCGCTAACAGCTTATAATGTGCATCCTCGTTCAATTTCTTTGCAATCTTCGCAGAACCGTACTCCCGGTACAAAGACAGATGAAAGATATAGCGGACGGCCTTTGCCCGTTCCGGTATGATCTGCAGCTTATGCAGCGCTCTCCCGTGCTTGCTGATCTCTCCCGATAATACCAGTTCATAGCCGTAGGGCGCCGTTCCTCCCATAAATCTGCCTTTCTGCACCAGCTTCTGTGCCGTATCCTTTACCCGCATGCCGGTATCGGAACTGCTTTTTTGTGCGCTGCCGTATCTGAGCGCCAATACCATCTGGCCCATGATATCGTCATTTTCGGGTGATATACAGCCATCTTTTACGGTATAAATGTCCACCCCGTTGCTCTTTAACGTCATAACGTATGCTCCGATCTCCCACATCCTGCGTCCGATCCTGTCGTCTTTATAGGTCACAAGAATATCGTATTCCCGGGCCGCCGCGTCATTTAATGCCTCTTTCAAAATATCCCTGTCCATCACCGTATTTTTATAGGCGCTGCTGCTTCCCTCAAAATACTCTTTCTCATCCAGTTTCCAGTCTTTTTGTTTTTCCACATATTCCTTCACAAGCTGCCTTTGCACAGACAGATCGCCGTCTGCTTCCAGCTGTTGGTTGGAACTGACGCGCAGCAGCATTCTGACTCTTTTCATAAGGCGCTGTCTCCTTTTCTCCGCAGGTATTCCCGCAGCATATCCATAAGGAGTTCTCTCACTTCCTCCTTCACGGCCTCTTCCAACTGTTCCTGTTCGGAAGACCGGGCAGATTCCAAAATTACTTTCATACTCTCTGTTCCTGTTTTTTCTTAATGAAATCTTATGAAATGCGGGCCTGTCACATTCCCGAACAGACGTTGGTTTCGCTACCATTCCGTAAAAACCCTGTTCAGCGCAAACGTAATGATCGCATAGATATTAGCCCGCAGGGCAGCTTCCGGCCAGGTAGGATAAATTTCACTGCTGGCTGCGTTTTTGACATAATCCGGAAAAGATACCTGTACATTGGAGGCATAAGCGGAAGGACGTCCCAAGTGTACCGTGATCGGATCGGGAATCACTACCTGACGCAGGACACGCGGTTCCGAGACGGGCGCTTCCTGATAGCGTCCCTCACGCATGGACGCAGCAGGCTTATTTAACGAAATTTCCGTTGTAGATGCATTCCTTGCACTTCCCTGCATCGGCGTCAGCATAAGCTGCTGGATCGCAGTCTCTCCATCATAAATGGGAATCCCCTTAATGGACATGGAATCAAACCCTGCTGCCTGCGCAAACACATTATAGCCTACATAGGGATTTCCGATATAATACGGGTCCAAAGAAAGCTCCCTGCCCACCGTTTCTAAAGAAACAAGCGGCGCCAGGCCGCTTTCATCCGTTACCAGTTCATAGACGCTTTGTCCTTCGTCATCCGTGATCCTGATCCTTACGCCTTCTAAGGGAATGGCGTCGTGAGCGGTCTTCGCCTGTACAATTAAGTAACCGATAGCCATAAACTCAAATTTCTCCTTTTTTCCTATGCTCTATTATATGAACGCCTCAAAAAATGGGCACAAAAAAAGAACCGGCAGGACTGCCGGTTCCATACATCGTTCTCTTTATTTCATAAATTCCACATGACCATCTTCGATATGATAGATTGCCCCTACTACTCTTAAACCGTCTTTGTCCTGGCCTGCGGGAATATGTAAGCTCTTTTCAATTTTAGCTATGCTGTTTCTGACATTCAGACAGCTTGCTTTATATCCGTCCTTTTCGTCCCCTATTGCAGCCTGTATCTCATCCGTAATGGATTTGATAAAGCCTTCTCCGGGGCCGCTCATTGCCGCTCCTACGGCGCCGCAGTTCGTGTGGCCGAGCACAACGACCAGATTTGTTCCAAGATGATCTGCCGCATATTCTACGCTTCCGATCTCGAAATTGTTAACAACATTTCCCGCAACGCGAATGGTGAACAACTCACCGATGCCTGCCGAGAAAATACTCTCCGGAATAACGCGGGAATCGGAACAGGTGATAACGGTTGCATACGGATGCTGGCCATTTTCGCATGTATCCTTACGTATGGCAGGAGATACATCTCCCGGATTTGCGGATGCGTCTAAATATTTTTCGTTGCCCTGCTGTAATTTGAGCAGCGCTTCGTCTGCGGAAAGACCTTTTCCATGTGACATATGAAATTCCTCCTTTTTGTTTTGTTGCTTTAGAGTATACCATTTTGCCCGTTGTTTGTAAAGATTGGCGCCCTGTATCCTTTAATCAAAATCTACAGAAAACGCCCGCTCTTACTACATCGCAAAATCAAACAGACTGATCTGGTTTGACTCCGGCAGATCGCCAAGCAGTCCCAGGCTGTCCATAAATTCCGTTACCGTTGCGGAAACCTTCGTGCGCTGTCTGAAATCGTCTTTCGAAAGGAACGGCCCATCTTTGGCCGCTTCCACAACTGCTTCCGCCGCCTTTTCACCAAGTCCGTCGATACTGTTTAAGGACGGCATCAGCTGATTGACGCCTGCTACCTGGAACAGTCTCGCCTGCGCGGTAAAAATGTCGATCGGTGCAAATTCAAATCCTCTTGCATACATCTCCTGCACGATCTTCATATCCCGGTAGGAATCCTGCTCTTTCTTCGAAAGAGTATCGCTTCTGCGCTTATAATCCGCTATCATATCCAGCAAATGCTGCTGTCCCTGACACATCAGCTCGTAGGAAAATCCCGATGCACGGATGCTGAAAAAGGCCGCATAGTACGCCAGCGGATAATTGATCTTGCAATAAGCGATGCGCCATGCCATCATAACATAAGCCGCCGCATGCGCCTTCGGAAACATATATTTGATCTTCTTACACGACCAGATATACCATTCCGGCACATTTGCCGCCACCATAGCCTCTTCCCACTCGGGTTTTAATCCTTTACCCTTACGTACACTCTCCATAATGGTAAAAGAAAGCGCCGGTTCCACGCCCATATGCATCAGATAGATCATAATATCGTCACGGCAGCAGATTGCCGTGGAGATCGTCGCCGTTCCCTCTTCGATCAATGTCTGGGCATTTCCTAACCACACATCGGTTCCGTGTGCGAGCCCTGCGATCCGCACAAGGTCGGTAAAGCATTTCGGTTTGGCATCGATGACCATCTGCATGGCAAATTCCGTGCCGAATTCCGGGATGCCGAGACACCCTAACTTACAGCCGCCGATCTGATCCGGTGTCACGCCTAACGCTTCTGTGGATGCAAAAAGCGACATCACCTGTTTATCGTCAAGCGGAATCTTCACCGGATCGATCCCCGTCATATCCTGCAGCATACGGATCATCGTCGGATCATCATGCCCGAGTATATCTAATTTGAGCAGATTGTGATCGATTGAGTGATAATCAAAATGCGTGGTTACGATATCGGTCTTCATATCATTGGCCGGATGCTGAACCGGCGTAAAAGAATTGATATCCTCCCCTACCGGCAATACGACGATACCGCCCGGATGCTGGCCCGTACTTCTTCTGACGCCGGTACAGCCGGAAACGAGCCGGTTGATCTCACAGACTCTTTTCTGTACACCGCGGTCTTCATAATAGTTTTTTACATACCCGTACGCCGTCTTATCCGCCAGCGTGCCGATCGTTCCCGCACGATAAGTCTGCCCGTGTCCGAAAATAACTTCCGTATATTTATGCGCCTTACTCTGGTATTCTCCGGAAAAGTTAAGATCGATATCCGGCTCTTTATCGCCTTTGAATCCGAGGAACGTTTCAAACGGAATATCAAATCCTTCTTTCTGCAGCGGCGTACCGCAGACAGGACAGTCTTTATCAGGCATATCGCATCCTGCGCCGCCGCTGAAAGCGCTTACTTCTTCCGAATCGAAATCATAGTAATGACAATTTGGACACAGATAATGCGGACTTAGTGAATTTACTTCTGTGATACCCGCCATATTGGCCACAAAGGAAGAACCGACGGAACCTCTGGATCCTACCAGATAACCGTCCTCCACCGATTTCCACACCAATTTCTGCGCAATGATATACATAACGGCAAAGCCGTTGGAGATAATGGAATGCAGTTCTTTCTCCAAACGGTCTTCCACGATCTGCGGCAGTTTTTCTCCGTACAGTTCATGCGCCTTTTTATAACAGATATCCGTCAGCTGTTTATCGCTGTCCGCAATGACCGGCGGGCATTTATCCGGCCGTACCGGAGACATACATTCTATCATATCTGCGATCCGGTTCGTATTGGTGATCACGACCTCTTTTGCCTTGTCGCTGCCAAGATAGGCAAACTCCTCCAGCATCTCCTCCGTTGTCCGCAGATACAAAGGCGCCTGGTTATCCGCATCGGAAAAATGCTGTCCTGCCATAATGATCCGGCGGTATATCTCATCTTCCGGATCGAGAAAATGCACGTCGCATGTCGCTGCCACCGGCTTATGAAACTGCTCTCCCAACTTCACGATTTTTTTGTTGATCTCCATAATATCTTCCATGGAATTGATCTGCGGCAGTTTTTCGGACTCTATCATAAACCTGTTATTGCCAAGCGGCTGAATCTCAAGATAATCATAGAAACGGACAATTCTGGCAATCTCCGCATCCGATCTGCCATCAAGCAGGGCGCGGTAAAGTTCCCCTGCTTCACAGGCGCTGCCAAGCAGAAGTCCTTCCCGGTACTGCATAAACAGACTCTTGGGAATCCGCGGCCTTCTGGCGAAATAATGCAAATGGGACTCCGAAACAAGGCGGTACAGATTCATACGCCCCACATTGTTCTTGGCTAGGATGATCGCATGGTAAGTAGGCAGTTTTTTTACAATATCGGGACTGGATTTGCCCATGGCGTTTACCTGGGCAAGCGTCTCTGCACCCGCTTCCGCAAACATCGGAATAAATTTCACAAAGATCTCCGCCGTCGCTTCCGCATCGTCTACCGCGCGGTGATGATTCTCCAACGATACTCCAAGCGTTTTGGCCACGGCATCAAGCGTATGCTTCGCCTGTCCGGGCAGCAATACCCTGGCGATCCCTACCGTATCGACATACGTAAAATCATGTGCGATATCCATTCTGTCACAGTTTTCCATGATAAAACTCATATCAAAACCGGCATTGTGCGCCACCAGGACCGCCCCTTCACAAAACTGCAGAAACTGCGGCAAAATGACATCTATCTGCGGCTCTCCCATCACCATATCGTCACGGATCCCCGTCAGTTTTTCAATTTCATACGGAATCGGCACATCCGGATTGACAAAAGCAGAGAACCGATCCGTTATCGATCCGTTTTCCACTCTGACTGCCCCGATCTCTATGATCCTGTTATTCACCGGCGAAAACCCCGTCGTCTCGATATCGAATACCACAAAAGATGCTGTCAGATCCTGCCCTTTATCATTTGTGACAATTTCTTTCAGATCGTCGACCAGGTAAGCTTCCACACCGTAAATGATCTTAAAAAAGTCCTGTTTGTCCGGTTCTTCTTCACCGGCATCTTTTCTCTTGCTTTTCTCTGCCTTCCACAGATCCTCCCAGACATGATTGGCGTCCGGGAAAGACTGCAGCACGCCGTGATCGGTTATGGCGATCGCCTGATGCCCCCATTTATAGGCTCTTTTTACAATGTCTTTCACTTCCGACACACCGTCCATATCGCTCATTTTCGTATGGCAGTGCAGTTCCACCCGCTTATGCACGCTCGTATCCACGCGCGATACCGTGAAATCCGGTATCTTTTTCACCCCGTAAACAGAACCTACCGTCAGCTCATGGTCAAATTTATCTACGATCGCCGTACCCTTGATCTTCACAAAAGCCCCCGGCTTAAGCTCTGCCGTCAGCTCTTCATACTGCTCGTTCGTTATAAAAATCTTGATTGTCATCGTATCGGTAAAGTCCGAAATATCATAGATCAGAATCATTCTCTCATTCTTGATCTCACGTTTATCCATATTCAGAACCCTGCCGCGCACGACGATATCCCCGATCTCTCCTATGACTTCCTCCATAGGCATCGCCTCTTCGTCAAAATCCCTGCCGAATAAAACATCCGGATTGTCGGAGCGTTTCAGCGCACGGCGCATATCGCCTTTGCCGGCCGCGCCTGTCCTGCCGGCCGCACCAGTCTTTCCCGGCGCTCCCATGCCGGCCATCCGGTCTGTTTTATCCGTTTTCACGGCCCCGCCATCGGACGAAACGCCTTTTACCATATTCTGCCCTGATCCTGCTGCCGCATCCTGCACAGATGCAGACAGTACCTGACCGTCCATTCCCTCGGACATATCTGCATCTTCTGAAACTGCATTCCCGTAACCGGCTCTGGCTGAGATCGCCGCAATCTGCATTGCCAGCTTCTTATCGTCATCTTCTTTATATTTCCCGGTCTTATGTTCTTTGTACGCAGTCAGAACCTCCACGGACAGACCGCATCTTTCGTTATAGATCTTCTCGAGGATCCGTACGAGTTCCTCTGACTTCCCCTTTCCCATGACCGTATCCTCAATGGTTAACATAATCTGTTTTTCGGAAGGATACGTTATATCCGCGTTCTTAAACAGGTTATATTCGATCGGCGAATATTCCCGCAGCTCCAGCAAAATGCTCTCACGGTAGATATCCATAAGCTTCTGCGGATTATACTGGGCGGAAAGGTGATATCTTTCATAAATACGGAGCGTTATGGGCATGTTGGGGAAAAACTGCCTTTTCATCTCCTGTTCCACACGGAATATATCTTCTTTCTGTATCAGTCTGTCCGAAGAAAGATAGATCCGCAAAAAATCTTTCCGTTTCGTTGCAGAAATTTTTTCCACCATGACCTGTTCAAACAGATCCGTCATCCCACTATCCAGTTTTAAAGTCGGAAATACGTCAAAAAACTTCTTAGCCAATGCGATCCTCCATGAAGCGGATTCAGAATAACCGCTTTTTAACCTATTCTTGCCAGTGGAGCAGTTCCTCCCGCAGGGTATTTAACAATTCCTCCTCCGGTACTTTCCTGATAATTTCTCCACGCTTTATCAATAAACCCTCGCCGATACCGCCTGCAATACCGATATCTGCTTCTTTCGCTTCTCCCGGTCCGTTAACGGCGCATCCCATGACCGCCACTTTAATATCCAGCGGAATATCCGCCGTCATGGCTTCCACCTGATTCGCAAGGCCGATCAGATCTATTTTCGTTCTGCCGCAGGTCGGGCAGGAGACAACTTCGATACCGCCTTTGCGCAGACCGAGTGTCCGCAGGATCAGTTTCGCTGATTTAATCTCCTCTACCGGATCTCCCGTCAGAGAAACCCGTATCGTATCACCGATCCCCTGATAGAGGATCACCCCAAGACCTATCCCTGATTTGATATTCCCGCTAAGCAGCGTGCCCGATTCCGTAATGCCGACATGTAAAGGATACAAAGTCTTTTTTGCCAGAATCTCATGCGCTCTGATACACATCAGCACATCGGATGATTTGATGCTGATGACCATGTTCTCATAGTCTTCCTCCTCTATCATATGTACCTTATCCAGAGCGCTCTCTACGATCCCATCCGCCGTTACGCCGTGATACTTCTCAACCAGTTCTTTCTCCAAAGAACCGCTGTTGACACCGACTCTGATCGGAATATTCCTTTCCCTGGCTGCGGCTACCACTGCCGCCAGTTTTTCTCTGCCGCCGATATTGCCAGGATTGATACGGATCTTATCTGCGCCGTTTTCGATCGCTGCGATTGCCATCTTATAGTCGAAATGAATATCCGCTACCAGCGGAATATGGATCCTTTTCTTAATTTCCGCAATGGCCTGCGCCGCTTCGATCGTAGGTACCGTAACACGGATGATCTCACATCCCGCCTGCTCCAAACGCAGGATCTGTGCCGTTGTTGCCTCAGCATCTTCCGTCCTTGTATTGGTCATGGACTGTATTAAAACAGGATTGCCGCCGCCGATCACTCTATCGCCGATCGTTACGGTCCTTGTATGTTCTCTGTGCATATTTCTACCTCATTTCTGTTCTTTCTTCTTATCGGAAGACATTATACTTTATTATAAACCACCTCTGCGTCGGAAAACAATTCTTTTCCCGGATACTGCAGAATTTTTTTATCCTACTCTATCCCGCTCCTTTGTATATAAAAGATACGCTCTCTCTTTTCACCGCTGCCGCAGTCTGTCAGACTGACGGAAAGCGCCTGTATCCCCTCTAAGGGAAACAACTGCGGCTCCAGCTCTATAATCAGGCTGCCATCGGTTTCATACACGCTGTCATAGCGGACGATAACCTTCTGTCCCTGCGCATTATATAAAATAACCGGCAGCGGCCGTTCCCTTCCTCTCACGGTTAGTCCGAACAGGGCGGCCGCCATACCGGAGAGAAATATTGCACAGGCGAGTAAGCCGACTGTTTTTTTCTGCGTTAAACGGATCCGTTTTTCTATCTTCCGGATCATATAACGCTCTTTGCGCCTGAATATCCTTTTTCTTTTACAAGAAGCCCTCTGCAGTAAATCTCTTCTTACTTCTTCCACCGTCTGATAGCGCCTGTCCGGTTCGGGTTTCGTACACTTTTCGACAATCTGTTCAACTGCGGTCGTCAGCAGCGGATTCATACACCGCACCGGGCGGATGCCGCATGGCGGAAACGACGGATTATATCCTGTCAGCATATGATAAAAAGTTGCGCCAAACGTATAAATATCGCTCCGTTCATCCGCTCTGCCATCTCTCATGCCTTCCCATCCGAACTGTTCCGGCGCCGCATACCCTATCGTCCCTGCCATGTCTTCCGCTCCCGGATCCTGATAGCGGATAAATAATGCGGCGCCGAAATCTACCACCCGCAGGCCGCCATCCGGACAGATGATGATATTGTCCGGCTTCAGGTCTCTGTAGATCACGGGCGGATTCCCCGCGTGCAGATACGACAGCAGTCCCAGTAACTGCAGCGCCCATTCACATGCCTTTTCTTCCGTTATCGCGCCTTCTCTTTCTATATAGTTATGTAAACTTATTCCTTCTATGTATTCCATGACCAGATACTGCCTGTCCTCCTGAAAGAAATCGTACAGGACGGGCAGCATCGGATGGGACAAAGACTTTAACAGTTCCCGCTCTTTTTTTAAAATATCGTCCGCTTCCGTTCCTGTGCTTTTTGTTTCCTTAACGGCAGCGAAGCGTTCCAGATGCCTGTCCCAGGCCAGATACACGATACTGCTGCCGCCTTCTCCCAGTATTTTGCGAAGTTCATATTTTTCCATTAAAATTTTATCCAAGTCTGCCTCCTTTTCCCGAAACTTATCAACATTTTATATAGACAGCCGACAAATTGTCCCGTTCCCCTCTTTGCAGCGCCGCTTCCCCGATCTCCCGAAGCCGCCTGTCGCAGCGTTCTTCCGTCATCCCGAAAGGAGAAAGAACTTCTCCGATCTCGTTTATCGTGATCTTATTCCAGAACCCGTCGCTGCAGATCAGAAACGCTTCGTTCTTTTTGACCGTCCCCATTTTAAAGTCGGGAAGGAAGAAGCCGAAACTGCCTACGCATTTGGTCAGCCGCTTATGCGCGTCCGCATGATCCACGGTAAGCTGCCTGGTTTTTACCCTCTTTTTTCCGGATATGCGATAGATCCGGCTGTCTCCAAGATGCCAGAGCAGATATTTCTTCTCCCAGATTACCAAAAGGGACAATGTCGTGCCCATTTCCAGATTCTGTTTTACGCTATACCGCTCAAGCCTGCTCTGTACCTGATAGATCTTTCTTTCTGCCCTGCGTCTGATCACCCATAACGGCTTTCTTTTTGCAAGCGCCGGAAGCAGGCCATCATAGAACCATGTGACGAGTTCTTCCGTCAGGTAACCGCTCGCACATTCTCCCGCATCCAGACCGCCCATACCATCGCACACGGCGGCCAGCAGCACACGTCCCCGCATTGTCAATGCCTGCAGTACCACAAGCGAATCCTGATTGGTCTGCCGGAACGGTCCTTTTTCCCAATATACACTTACCATATTTTCCCCTGCGTTTCTTCGGTTTTACCGGAAACCGTAACTACAACTTCTCCATCGTACAAAATGTCTGTTCTGATTAATGCAGTGAACACTGCCGCGAAAATGATAAAACAACGAATGCCGCGCTTCGCGAGTCATTCTTATGTTAAAGAAAAATGACACATGCCGTACTGTCATGTGTCATGATTATACCTGATATCCCGGAATTTGACAAGAATACAACATACCCAAAAAATCCGGGGGTAATTTAGTAAATCTGCGTAAGAAAATTAACGGATGATGCGCATGATATCATTATACATGACAAAGACCATCAGCACCATCAGCACGACCAGACCTGCAAAATGCACCATACCCTCTTTTTCCGGGGCAATCGGTTTGCCGCGCAGCACTTCGATGAACATGAATACAAGCCTGCCGCCGTCCAGCGCCGGAATCGGCAGAAGATTCAGAATGCCCAGGTTGACCGACAGCAAAATAACAATATTCATCATCGTAAAAATAACGACGGAAGTACCATAAGATTTGGCTACTTCATAATTATCCCCGACCATCTGCGCAATTCCAATCGGTCCTGAAACCTCATCTTTGGTCACACGTCCCTGCAGCATCATGAGAAGACTTTTATAAGTCATCTTCACCCAATAACGCATCTCATATACGCTGTACTGAAACACCTGAAACGGATTGCACCTGATCTCTTCCCCCGATATCAGACCGATATAATATCTGCCATCTGCTTCACTGTAACGCGGTGTCAGTGCAATATTCTGTATCTGGCCGTCTCTTTTTACCTGAATATCCATGTCCTCTCCGCGGTTCAGTGCGGAGATCAGCGTAATTTCACGGGAAAGATATGTTCTTTCACCGTTGATCTTTATAATCTCGTCCCCGGGCAGCAGACCGGCATCCTGCGCTGCAGAATTGTCCACGACCTGTTGTATCACGGGTCTGTCTGAACCGTTAAACGCCACAACGATCAGCGAAAAAATAAACGCCAATAGAAAATTGAAAAGCGGGCCGGCAAACACGGATGCGATCCTTGCCCACACAGGCGCCGCCAGAAAAGAATGCTCGTCGATCTCACCGTTTTCTCCCGCAAGTCCGTCGTCGCCATCAAACATACAGGCGCCGCCAAACGGCAGCAGTTTTAAAGAATACTTTGTCTCTCCTTTTTGGAACGAGAATAACGTAGGCCCCATACCGACCGCAAACTCCACGACACGGATGCCGTTTCTTTTTCCGATAATAAAATGGCCGAACTCATGGGATATCACCACAATGCCAAAAATGATCAGAAATAAAATAATCGTCACAATCACATCATCACCTGCTCTATTAATTCATATGTTTCCGCTTCCGCATGTAGAATCTCTTCTACGGAAGGGTTCTTTATTACTTTATGATTCCCCATGCACCGCTCAATTAATTCCGGAATCTGCAAAAAGCCGATTTTACGTTCAACAAAAAGGGCAACGGCTTTCTCATTGGCCGCATTATAGACTGTCGGCATGCTGCCGCCGGTCTTTGCCGCTTCATAGGCAAGCGCCAGCCCCCGGAACGTATCCGTATCCGGTCTTTCAAAAGTAAGCTGCCCGAGTGCAAACAGATCCACTCTTTTGCCGGGCATCGGTCTTCTGTCCGGATAAAAAAGCGCATACTGGATCGGCAGTTTCATATCCGGCACGCCAAGCTGTGCCATAATGGCGCCATCCTCATATTCTACCGCGGAATGGACGATACTCTGCGGATGCACGACTACCTGAATCTTTTCAAGCGGAACGTCAAACAGCCACCCTGCCTCCATGACTTCCAGCCCTTTATTGACTAAAGAAGCGGAGTCTATCGTCACTTTTTTCCCCATAGACCAGTTCGGATGCTTTAAAGCGTCTTCTATCGTCATCTTTGCAAGTTCGTCTCTTTTCTTCCCGCGGAAAGGCCCTCCGGAAGCCGTCAGGATGATCTTGCTGATCCGTTCTTTGTTTTCCCCGTTCATGGATTGGAATATCGCACTGTGTTCACTGTCTACCGGCAGAATGGACACGCCGTGCTTCTTTGCAAGCGGCATGATCAGATGTCCGGCAGTAACAAGCGTTTCTTTATTGGCAAGCGCGATTGTTTTGCCCTGCTCGATCGCCGCAATCGTCGGTCTGATACCGATCATGCCGACAATCGCGGTCACCAGAATCTCCGCTTCCTCCGCCGCCGCTATTTCTAACAGTCCTTCCATTCCGTACACGATCTCCACGTCCAGATCCGCCACTCTGCCGGCTAAGTCCGCTGCCGCTTTTTCACTCCACATTGCCGCCTTGCGCGGATGGAATTCTCTGATCTGTTTCTCCATAAGTTCCACATTGCTTCCGGCAGAAAGCGCCGCCACCTCCAGATCGGGATTTTGCCGCACGATTTCCAGTGTCTGTGTGCCGATGGAGCCTGTGGAACCAAGTATTGCTATTTTTTTCATATATACTCCTGTCTGTGTTCTCTCTATGGTGCAATCAGGGATAACCCGAAGAAAATGAGCGGCGCTACCATGATGATGCTGTCGAAGCGGTCCATGATGCCGCCGTGTCCCGGTATCAGTTTCCCGTAATCTTTGATGTCATAGTCTCTTTTGATCGCCGATGCCGCCAGATCTCCCACCATGGAAATCAGTGCGCCTACTGCGCCAAGACACATGGCGCTGCCCAAATTCAGACGAAACGGCTCCGCCGAAAAAGGATTGATCACAAAATAAGTGTATAACCCGACCAGAATTGCCGCCCCGGCCACACCGCCGATACCGCCTTCCACAGATTTCTTCGGACTTAATCTGGGGGCCATCTTATGTTTTCCAAACAGCACGCCGACACAATAAGCACACGTATCGCTTCCCCAGGAACATAAAAAGATAAGTCCCACCAGATAGAGGCCATGACTCCAGCCCTGTCTGATCATATACAGGAAAGACAAAAGCACCGGCGCATACATAAACTCAAAAAAGGCCGCCATCACCTGTCCTGCCTGGAATTTGGGAAAACTGAACACGTATACGAACAAAAAGGAAGCAATGGCCGCAGTCACACAGAACGTCAGCATATAATAAATGATGCTTCTGTCATATTCTCTCATGAAACACATGCCCAGATAAAGTCCTGCATAATAGAGCAGAATCAAAATGCTGCCTGTAATTTCCAAAGCATTATACGCCTTTTCCTTCGTATGCACAATTGTTGCCTTTGTCAGTTCACGATAGGCTGTCAAAGAAACCGCGCAAAGTACTGCCGCAAGCACCCAGCCTCCCGCCATGATAACGGCAAAGGCAAGGATAACCAGCACAATACCGCTGAGTAATCTCGTACGAAACATGTCAAATCATACCTTTCCTTTATTCATCTATCCTTCCTTTACCATGCCATATTTTCTGTCTCTTTTATTATATGACACAATGGCTTTTTCCAATTCCTCTTTGGAGAAATCGGGCCAGGCCGCCTGCGTGAAATAAAATTCCGTATAGGCAAGCTGCCACAGAAGAAAATTGGATATCCGCTGCTCGTTACAGGTTCGGATCAGCAGATCCGGCTCCGGCAGATGATGCGTATCCAGCGTATCGTCAAAAAGCGTCTCCGTAATATCCTCTATACGCAGCGTGCCGGATTCTACCTGCGCCGCCAGCTTACGCACCGCCCGTATAATCTCGTCCCTTCCGCCGTAATTTAAAGCGATCTGGAAATGAAGCCCCGTATTGTCTTTCGTCGCTTCTTCAAGCTGCGCGATCCGTTCCCTGATATCATCATCCAGACCGGTCTTATCTCCAATTACGCGGACGCACATATTGTTTTTGGCCGCCGTCTTCAAACAGGTTTTCATATAATTTCGAAGCAGCTTCATCAATGCATCCACTTCATCCTTCGGTCTGTTCCAGTTTTCTGTGGAAAAGGCATAGACCGTCAGATATTGTATCCCCATCCGGTAAGCCTCTTCGCAGATAACTTCCACGTTTTTGGCTCCCTGCACATGTCCGTAATTTCTGGGCATACCTTTACTTTTTGCCCATCTGCCGTTTCCGTCCAGAATGATCGCCACATGATTTGGTATTTTCATGCCTTCTTCCATACTGTCTGCCTCCCCATACTTTCGCCATAAGCGAAAGGGGATAGCGGATACTGCCCCACAATCCCCTTATACTCTTTCGATTCAAATTATACCGTCATGATCTCTTTCGATTTCTCTTCTACAAGCTTATCAACGTCTTTAATATAAGCATCCGTTATTTTCTGCAGCTTGTCGCCGAGTTCTTTGATCTCGTCTTCCGAAACTTCCATTTTCGCCAGCTTTTTGAAGGCATCCATACCGTCACGTCTGGTATTTCTGATCGCGACTTTGTTCTCTTCACCCTTCTTTTTGATATCTTTTACCAGCTCTTTTCTGCGTTCTTCCGTGAGTTCCGGGAACACGAGGCGGATAACCGCGCCATCGTTACTCGGTGTAATGCCGACGTCCGACGTCATGATCGCCTTTTCGATCTCCTTGATCAGACTTTTCTCCCAGGGAGCGATCTGGATCATTCTCGGATCGGGTACCGTAATGTTGCCGACCTGCTGGATCGGTGTCGGTGTCCCGTAATAATCCACCTTAATACGATCAAGTACATGAGGATTGGCACGGCCTGCACGAATTGTTCCAAGATCCGTTACCAGAAAATCGTATGACTTTTTCATTTTCTCATCATATGGTTTTAACCTGTCATCCATCTTACCCTATATACCTTCCTCTCTCTTTATCTGTCAACGGTAACCTTCGTTCCGCTAAACTGTCCCCTTAATGCATTCACGATACTGTCTTTTTCATTCAGTCCGAATACCCACATCGGCATCTTATTATCCCTGGCCAGAATAGAGGCCGTCATATCCACTACCTGAAGGTTCTTCTCGATCACCTCGTCAATAGATACTTCATCGTATTTTCTGGCTGCCGGATTGGTACGCGGATCATCGTCATAAACACCGTCCACCGCTTTGGCTAACAGGATCACATCTGCGTCTACTTCAACGGCACGCAGGACAACGCCGGTATCGGTTGAAAAATACGGATGCCCCGTACCGCCTGCAAAAAAAACGACCATGTTCTTGCCGAAATATTTATTGGCTCTGTCTTTGGAAAACAATTTCGTAAAGGAACCGCATTCAAAGGGCGTCAAAACACTCGTAAGCATACCGACGCTGCGGAAAATCTCCGATACATATATGCAATTCATGATCGTCGCCAACATCCCGATCTGATCCGCCTTGGTCCTGTCTATACTCTCACTGGAACGTCCGCGCCAGAAATTACCGCCGCCGATCACGATGCCGACCTGAACGCCATCCTCCACCAGCTGCTTCACCTGGAAAGCCACCTTGCGTATCGTTTCATCATCAAATCCGGTCTTTTTCTCACCGGCCAATGCTTCTCCGCTCAATTTTAATAAAACACGCTGCATTTTCTATACTCTCCCGTCAATATGCTGTTGTCCTGTTTATTTTGTTTTGTTCTTTTCTTTACTCTTCTTGATCTCTTCAAAGAAAGAAGTCGGATTTACATCCGCATAACATTGTGAGCACATACCTTCGATAACGGCTCCGTTGTTGATCTGTACGGATTTGGATTTGATATTGCCCATGACAATGGCTGAAGTATCCAAAACAACCGGACCGTGCACATCGATGTCGCCTTTTACCGCGCCTGCAACAACTGCGCTGTTTGCAAAGATATTTCCGATCACTACAGAGCTTTGTCCGATCTTAACGCTGCCGCCGCTGTTAATCTCACCGTTGATTCTTGCGCCTTCCGCATAGATCTCTGCCGCCTTGGAATTTCCCTGAATAGCGCCGGTTACATTCAATTTACCGAGAACTTCGATATTACCGATCACCGTACCGATCAGCTCCAAAGAACCTCCGGAAGTAATATCACCCGTAATAGACATTCCTTCTGTTACAACTGCTGTTTCATCTGATACACTTGCCTGCATTTCCATAGTAATCTCTTCCCTTCCTTTTTCCTGCGCCTGATTTGTATTTTCTGTTTCCGGTACTTCCATTACCGGTTCTTCTATGATCGGTGTCTGCGCCGTCAGTTCTTCTGCCGCCGGAACCACAGGCTCTTCTTCCTGTACTGCCGCAGTCTCAGGTTCCGCCGGGATTCCGATTTCTTCCATAATAACCGGTTCTTCCGCTGCCGGCTCGACAAATTCTTCCATGATCGGTTCCTCTGCGTTATTTCCGGCAGAGATTGCCTCCATCCTGTCAAGCATATCACTCAGATCGTCCGAAGTAGGATCGCTCTCCGGTGACGATGTCTGTGCCATCTCCATTTCCAATGCTATCTTCTGTGCATCATCCGTTTCTTCGGAAGCTGCCTGTGCTTCGTTTTCCAAAGCCGCCTGAAGTTCCTCTTCGGGCATCAGTTCATTTACAGCCTGGGATAAATCATCTTTTAAATCCGAGAAAAAGCCCATTCTATAATCCTCCATTTCTTTCATTACTGATATGTTGTATCGGTTCCGTATCTTCTGTAAGCGGAACGATCACGGTATCGTCCATTGCCTGGATCTGTTCGATCAGGTCCGGCAGAGCCTGTACCGTAGTATTTTTATTTGATGCATCATGCATCAAAATAATACTTTCCTGATATTGCGGCAGGGTCGCCATACAATTCCGTAAAATCATCTCCGGGCTGATATAGCTGTTAGAAGCGTCTCCGGATGAAACATTCCAGTCAAAATAGGTAATATCCTGTTCATCCAGATAATCAATCAGATCATACATGTCTACCATACTGACCGTATTGCTGCTTCCTCCCGGAAACCTGCAGAATCTGCACCATACGCCCGTCGTATCGTACAAAAACTCCTGTAGTTTCCTCAAATCCTGCGCATAGCTGTCCACAGACTGATATATCTCATCATATTTATGACTGTATGAATGCATTGCCAGAGTATGTCCTTCTTCTACGATTCTTTTATATAACACCTGATATTCTTCCTCTTCTTTCCCTACTACGAAAAAAGTCGCTTTTACATCATACTCTGCAAGAATATCCAAAATCCGATCGGTATTGCTGCTTGGCCCATCGTCAAAAGTCAGATATACCTTACGAACATTTTCCTCTTCCGGAAATATATCCTGTTCTTCTTCATCTGCCCGCTCTCCTGCACTGTCACGCTTTGAGACGGAAACGCCATCTGATGTGTACCTTTCTGTGTCCTGTTCAGCTTCGGCACCCGTTCCCTCCGCCGGCTCTTCGATCGCTTCCTGCGGTTCCTGTGGAACTTCCGTACTGTCAATAACAGCCGTTTCGATTGCCTGTGCCTGTAATTCCCTCAGCTGTCTACGCACGATATGAAGCTGCGTTCCTAAAATAATGCATAATACTGTGGGAATCAGTATTGCCATAACGAGGATGAAGATGATTAACTTTTTCAATAAACGGACCCTTTTTTTCCGTTTCAGCCGCTCTTCTGCCTCTGTATCGGCCATCTTCATCGACTCCTCAATATTTTTCAACATTCTTTATCTATCATAACACATCTTATGAATTACGAAAAGTAATTTTGCAAAAAACATTCTGAAAAACATTAAGAAAAAACGGAACTACCATTCCAGACAGTTCCGTTTCCCGCTACATACAGCACTTTCCCGTATAAGGCGCCAGTTCCAGACGTATAAAATAACCCCTGTCATTATGACAGACCGGACATGCGGGCGGCACTTTCGTTCCGTGATAGATATGCCCGCATTCCAGACACATCCATGCCGTTTCCACATCCGATACAAAAAGCTGCCCATCCTCCAGCCACTTGGCAAACTGTCCGAACCTGTTGCCATGTATCTTCTCAATCTCCGCGATCTGGGTAAACGTATCGGCTATTGCATCAAACCCTTCCTCTTTCGCCTTCTTTGCAAAATTCTGATACACGTCGTCATGTTCCTCATACTCGTTATGCTGCGCCATACGAAGAAGCGCTGCTACGTCTTTTGCAATATCTACAGGATAAGCGCCGTCGATTGCAATGTTCTCTCCTGCCAGTTCATTCAGATAATTGTAAAAAACTTCCGCATGTTCTTTCTCCTGCTCCGCAGTAAAACGAAATACTGCTTCCACAACATAGAGTTTTTCGTTCCTTGCCTGTCCTGCGGCAATCGTGTAGCGGTTCCTTGCCTGACTCTCTCCGGCAAAAGCCCTCATCAGATTATCCTTGGTCTCACTGTTTCTAAATTCCATGTTTCCGCTTCCTTTCCGGTAAATAGTATCGTAAAAAGAATGATCATCTGTCGATTCTTCTTGTTTCTAATATCCCCGAAAAAAGAATATCTATACGAAAACCGCTTTGTCCGTACAGGACGGTTATTGCAAAAGTCCTTCAATCCCTTCGCGTTTAAACAAATCCTTATAATAAACGAGTTCCATGCGGATCAGATCGTCGATTACCTGCATTCCCAACAGTTCCACCGGCGCTTTATCATCCGTCAGCAGATAGTTTCCCTTTTCATACGGCGCAATGTCCTCCGACACCCTCGTTAACATCATCTGCAGTTCCGGGTCTTCTATCAGCACTCTGCCTGCTTCAAAAACCGAAAGCGCGTCGGGATTCTGCGTCGCAAACAATTCCCTGTTGGTCGATCCCCATACATCTACCGTATATACATAATCGAAAACAGAAGCAATTGTATCCGAAAGATATGCGTTAATATTGCCCTCTTTCTCCGAATGCATATTCATATTCACGACCATCACGCCGTCTTCTTTCAAATGCTCTTTTACCAGCGTAAAAAACTCTGCGGATGACATCTGGAAAGGGATCGTGATATCCTGATACGCATCTACCATGATCACGTCATACGTATCGGAAACCGCTTCCAGATAACTTCTTCCATCATATGTCGTAACATTTACCGAATCCGGCAGTTCAAAATAGGCGCCTGCCAGATCCGTGATCTTCTGATCGATCTCCACGCCCTCTATAGACGTTGTTCCATAATAATGCTGACACTGTTTCGCATACGTTCCGGTCCCCATTCCGAGGATCAGAATATCGCCGTCTGTACGGCCCGCCATAACAGGAGCCGCCATGGCATAATCATAATACATTCCCGTAACGCCGCCGTCCTTTTTCATGATCGACTGTACGCCGAACAAAACATTGGTAGACAGGATCACACTGTCATCTGTTTCTTTTACCTGCAGATAATTATAGATAGACTCTCCCTCGTACAAGAGATCTTTTTCCCAAAAGGCAAAACTGCCCGAAGTACCCGCAAACGCACAGACAGCAAATAAAATAACGCCCGCTATGCAGTTTTTCCTTCTCGTTTTGACGCTGATAAAATAGATGAGCGCCAGTAAGAGCATAATGCCTGCAAATATCAGGAATGTAATGGAAGTCCCCACTGCCGGAATCGTCACAAAAGTCGGTACAAAAGTACCGATAATACTTCCGATGGTATTGAAAGCGCCAAGCGATCCTACCGTTTTTCCGCTGTCGTCAAGACTGTCCACCGTATATTTTACCAAGGACGGCGTTACCGTCCCCAGTAAAAAGAGCGGAAATACGAAAATGACCATGCAGGCCAGAAACGCCGCACAGATCAGGAAATTATTGCTGATCGTAAAAACAAGCAGCGCCGATATGCCGACAATGATATATTTTCCCAGAACCGGGATTGCCGCGATCCACACAGCCGCAACGATCATACGGATATACAGCCTGTCCGGGTTGGGATTCTGATCGGCGCTCCGGCCGCCCCATATATTTCCAAGCGCCATGGCAATCATGATCGTTCCGATAATGATTGTCCATACGATCTGCGAGGAACTGAAATATGGCGCAAGCAACCTGCTTGCGCCAAGTTCTACCGCCATTACGGACATCCCTGCGAAAAATTCCGTCAGGTACAAATAGTATTTGTTCTTCAAGATTCCCCTTTTTACGGGAAGCGTATCTTTTTCTACTGTTTCCATATATACTCCTATACACTGAAATCAAAACGGCCGCCTGTCGTCTGTTTGTCCTCAGCTTTGATCTGATCCCAGTCAAGCGCATTGATCTTTTCAAGCAGCTCATCTACAGAATCAGCCTCCACTCTCGCCGTCTTTGTTCTTCCTGACGAGACTTTTCCCTCTGATTTCTTTGCCTGCGCCGCTCTTTCTTCTTTTTTGCTCTCTCTTGTTCTTTCTATGAATTCCTTCTGTCTCTCTCCGGCCTTCTCCAACTCGGCAAAATAAGAGACTTTTCCTTCTTTATCAATAGAGATGCCAAGGTGTTTCACATCCTCTTTCTTATCACCCAACTGCTTCTCCATATCCTTCAATTGTCCTACCGCATCCTCTAATATGCCGGTATATTTTGCTTTTGCTTCTTCGTCAGACGCCATTTCTTCCAACGTCTCCGGATCGATCAGCACACTGTACTCCTTCGTTCCTCTCGACAGATAAGAAGCAGCTTCTTCTTCACTCTCATAATCGGCAACCATAAAATCCATGTTCCGATACGTTTTCTTCAGTTCTTCCAGCATTTTCTTGGCGCGCGCGCTGAGCTTGACCGGCTCTTTTTTGTCATTCTTATCGGTTTTCTTAGTCTCCTTCGTCTGTTTATCCTTTACCGTGTTGTTGTAATAGCCGCTCTGATGAACGCCATATCCTGCAATCTTACTCATTTTTCGTCCTCCTTTGACCTTATGCGAAATCCATTTCTTCTATGGCGGATCTGTAATATCCTATGGAATATATCGGACGATTTATGCTTTCTCTTCAGTCATTTTTCTTTGCTTTTTACGCTTCTTCTCCCGATACATAAACGAATCGGCTTCTCCAAGCAGTGTATCAAACGCCGTGTTGCCCGCTTCGGCATATACGCTTCCGATACTCGCCGAAATGGTCCGCAGCATTTCATCCTGTTCATAGACTTGCTCAAGCTTTCCTTCCAGCCATTTTCTGCGCTGTTCAATTTCCTCCGGTTCGTATTCGCCAAGCTCCACGATCAGAAATTCGTCGCCGCCGACTCTTGCTATCACGGCATCCGGCATAGACTCTTTCAGTGTATTGGCAGTTGTAGTCAACGCTCTGTCTCCCTCATGATGTCCGAATTTATCATTGAGTGATTTGAAATTATCCAGATCGATATAATACATGGCAAAGGGCATTCCCTCCCCCTCTTCTATATACCGGTACAGATATCTTCTGTTAAAGAGTCCCGTCAGGAAGTCCGTATTGGCATTCGTGATGATCATACGCTCATAAATACGTTCCTGCGTCACATCATCCGCAACGCCGAGCGTCCCCATAACGCTGCCATCCAGATCAAACAGCGGCGACTTATAGGTTTTCAGTTCCCTCATGCTGTCTCCGATCTTCACGGTCTCATCAAAGACACAGGTCTCCCCTTTCTCCATGACCTCATATTCCGACTCCATGCAGATAAACTCGCCCTTTGCATATTCATCCGGTTCAATGTCCCAAATATAGAAATGGCCGCGTCCCTCGATCTGCTCCATCGATTTTCCTACTGCATTGCAGAAACTTTCATTGACTTTCTTATGAACGCCGTCCTTATCTTTGTACCAGACAAGATGCGGAATACTGTTGATCGTAGACTCAAAATAATTGTTCGTCAGCCAGAAATCTTTTTCCATCTTATTGTTTTGCTGCCAGCGTAAAAAACGGAATCCAATCTCCTGTTCGGACATTTCCGGCGGCCAGATATCTTTTAACGCCGAAAGACTCTCATCCAAAAATGTGATCTGTTCTTTGCCGGCTATCAAAATAAGCTGCGCGTCCTTTTTCCGATACAGAAGAAAATCATTTACCATCTGTTTTGCATCCGCTTCCTGCACATCCAGTATGATCACATCCGCCTTAGCGATATATGTTTGATCAAAATCCGGACTTTCCACGAACTCATGGGAGAAATTCGCAAGCGGAGCCATATGTTTTATGATTTCCACCATTTTACTCTGACATCCTGATAAATAGAAACAGACGTTACAATGATACATTCGTTTTCTCTCCTTTTTTTAATATTTTTATGTTTTAACACTGCCGCGGCAGACCTGTTTTGATAGTAAAACGGCTATCTCCTATTGCGATAGGGGATAGCCTGCTGTATTGCGTCTTCTGTCTGCTGAATGGTTCTCTACATTCCCATCTGTTTTGCAACTTCTTCGGCAAAGTTCTCTTCTTTTTTCTCAAGACCTTCGCCTGTCTCAAAGCGAACAAAAGATTTGATGGAAAGATTTGCATTGTTTTCTTTGGCAACCTGCTCGATATATTTTGCTACCGGCTGTTTTCCATCCTCTGCTTTTACATATACCTGCTCTAACAGACATACTTCTTTCAACTCTTTATTCAAACGTCCGTTTACGGCGCCTTCGATCACTTTATCAGGTTTTCCTGCCATCTTCGGATCGTTTTTGATCTGCTCCGCAATGATCTCCTTCTCATGTTCCTTATATTCTTCGGATACATCTTCCGTAGAAACATATTTCGGCGATAAAGCCGCAACCTGCATGGCAATGTTGGTCAGCGCTTCTTTTACCGCATCATTTACAACATCTGTAGCCGCCTCAACAATAACGCCGATTCTGCCGCCGCCGTGCACATAAGTTACTGCACAGCCATCGTCTGCAACTACTTTTGCAAATCTTCTGATACTCAGATTCTCACCGATCACTGCGATCTTATCCACAAGTGCGTCCTTCACGGTCTTAGCCGTATCAAGATGCCAGTTCTCCGCAAGAAAAGCATTCAGATCAGCTGCATCGGAATTGACTGCCTGATTGGCAACCGCTTCTACATAAGCCTGGAAATCAGCATTCTTTGCAACGAAGTCTGTTTCGGAATTGACTTCTACAACTGCCGCTGTCCTGTCGTCTTTTACTGCGACACGGCAAAGGCCTTCTGCTGCGATTCTGCCGGCTTTCTTCTCTGCTTTCGCCTGTCCGTTCTTTCTCAGATACTCTACTGCCGCATCCATATCTCCATCTGTTTCACCGAGCGCTTTCTTACAATCCATCATACCTGCGCCGGTCAGTTCTCTTAATTCTTTTACCATTGCTGCTGTAATAGCCATTGTTGTATTTCCTCCTGTATCATTCCATTATTCTGCTTCTGCTGCTTCCTGTGTTTCTTCCACATATACTTCTTCGCCCTGGTTTGCTTCGATAACGGCATCCGCCATCTTGGAAACAATTAATTTTACGGCTCTGATCGCATCATCATTACCCGGAATAATATAATCAAGTTCTTCCGGATCACAGTTTGTATCTCCGATACCGATCAAAGTAATTCCCAGTGTATGTGCTTCCTGAACGCAGATCTTTTCCTTTTTGGGATCAACTACGAAGATACAGTCAGGAGTTCTTTTCATTTCTTTGATGCCGCCGAGGTTCTTCTCCAACTTCTCCCACTCTTTTTTCAATTTGATAACTTCTTTCTTGGGAAGTACATCGAATGTCCCGTCCTCTGACATCGTTTCGATTGCTTTTAATCTCTCAATTCTGGACTGGATCGTCTTGAAGTTGGTCAGCATACCGCCCAGCCATCTCTCGTTTACATAATACATACCGCAGCGATCTGCTTCTGTTTTCACAGCGTCCTGCGCCTGTTTCTTTGTTCCTACAAAAAGAATCGTACCGCCCTGAGAAGCAACATCAAATACCGCCTTATAAGCCTCGTCAACTTTTCCTACGGATTTCTGCAGATCGATAATGTGGATCCCGTTTCTTTCCGTGAAGATATAGGGAGCCATTTTAGGGTTCCATCTTCTTGTCTGATGTCCGAAATGAACACCTGCTTCCAGTAACTGTTTCATTGAAATAACGCTCATGTTTTTACCTCCGTTTGGTTGTTTTCTTCCATATGTCTTATCAGGTCTCCCCGACTCACCTGCCTACCCCAGCGTTAGAAGCACCGACAGGCAATGGACATATGTGTTTTCTATATTTTGGCATGTGAAGTCTCCTGCACACGCTTAAATACTATATCATAAAATAAAGAACTGTGCAAGTCCTATTCTGCACCGGTAATGATCCTTGCCATTTGTTCCTCACTGGCATCCGCCGGGATCGTATAGGTTCCGGTCCGGATCTTCTTATCATAGCCGTTCTGGCAAAGAAACGTATCAAAACTTTCCGCGGAAGAAACAGCTCCTACATCCGCAAGTTTCCTGCTGACCGCATAAGAACCGTCTCCGCTCCCTATCGTAATGACCATAGGATCATTGGATGTCACACTTCTGTCTGCTGTGCCGTTTCCGGGAGTTTCTTCACCGACAGCATCTCCCGTACTGCCGGCGGCAGATATGCCCTCATCATTCCCGGTCTCCGTCCGGTCATTCGCTGCACTGTTTTCAGCATCACTTCCGCCGGAATCTCCAGCTGCAGAATATCCTATGTCAGAACCCGTGTCTGCATGATCTGCATCTGTATTATCCGCATTGACAGCTTCTATGTCCACGCCATCCGCGTCCGCATTTTCCTCATCAGGACTGTCTTCGTCCGCATTTTCTGCATCAGATCCATCTTCACCTGCGTTTTCCGCGTCGGAACCGTCTCCGCCTGCATTTTCTGTATCGGAAGCTTCTCCTTCATCCGACACAGTGTCCGTCAATGTCCGCTCCTGCGTCATACCAAGCTGCTTTGCTCTTGAGATGATCTCCGCATCCGTCATTGTCCGGCTCTTGTTCGTAAATCCCATAATAACTGCCGTCACGATAATACCGAGTCCCAGCCCACGTAAATAATATTTTAATTCCATATCTCACCCGCCGCTTATAGTCCTTCAAATAAATCAATGACCAGTTTCACTTCTCCGATACCAAGTCCAAGTTCTTTGGCGATCGCCATATTGGATTTCCCCGCCTTATGCAGCTCCAATATTCTTTCATTGCTGTTTCTGCCGTTATCTCTTCCGTTGGCAAACTGGATATTCACCGACTTGGCGTCTGCCATTCTTGCTGCCGGGAAATCGGGTTCCATGCTCCTTTTCGCACTCCTGGCCGGTTTTGCCTCTTTGGAGGGCGCGGGTCTGGATGCCGCTTTCTTTGGCGCGGCCGTTCTTCCGGCGGGTCTGCGCACCTGTGTTTTCTCGGGCGCAGGTTCTGCCAGAGGCGGATCCGCCACATAATCGCCTTCCGGATCATGAATAATGTTCACTCTCGGTGGTGTAATGGGTGTAAAATAATCTTCTTCGTCGTCATCAAAGCGCATTTTCTCTGCCGCCCTGCTGCGCCCAAAATCCATACTTTCCCGATAGTCCATCAATCTTTCGTTTGTAAAATCCTCTTCCTCGGCAAATATTTCCTCTTCAATTTCTTCATCTGCAAAATCTTCGTCCTGCGCAAAGTCTTCGTCCGTTTCTTCGTATACGTTGTCTTCATACGCAGGCTCAGCCGGGTATCCGCCGGACGATACTCTCTCATATACGGCTTCTTTCAGCATTCCGGCTATTTCCGTCATCTCATCCATGGTCTTTTTGACCGCCTCTTTTGCCTCGTCAGCGATCGATTCCACCTGCTCTATTGCTCCGCTTGCTTCTTGTGCGGTCACTTCCGCGTCTTTTAACGTCTGCCTGATCTCTTCAGAAGTCTGTGCGGCGTCTATAACGGCGGCCTTCAGATTTTCATGCTTATCGTTCAGCATATCGTATAAGAAAATGACTTCTTTATGATTTTTATTGATTTCTTCCAAAACGGTGTCGGAATATTCGTTGACGGCCATGATCTTTTCGTTGGCCACTCTTTCCATGGAACGTTCCGTCTTCTCCATCGAATATGTGACGGTTTCGTCTACGATATCGGAAATATGTGTTTTTACATTATCGAGTTCCCTGTCAACCATTTTTCTGATCTCGTCCTCGCTGATTAACAGCGATTCGGTATCGATATCCTTTTTCCGGACAGGCATAAGATATCCTAACGCCAGAACAATAACACCTGCTATGATCAAAACGATCCCTGTGATACTCATCTAAATAACCATACCTTTCTCTCAGCCTGTAATATTGATATCGCAAAATGCATCTTACAAAGAAACGTCAAAACGGCCCACGCCTTTGAGGATAACTTTGCCATCCGCCTCTTTCTTGTCTTTCTTTCTGCCTTTTTTTCCGCCATCGCCATGATATTCATTGCTGCCTTTGTCTTTGGCGTCGAATTTTTTATTATGATACTCCGGCTGGTCTCCACGGTTGACTTTCTTGATCTGGTTCTCAATCTGTCTGGCAAACTGATTTCCCACATTAGCCTGTTCTACCATGCCTTTTGTATCTTCATGATGCTTATAATTCGTAAAATCCTGTGCTCTGGTAATCTGTCCCTGTATTTCGATCTGTCCGATTGCCATGGCTGCCACACCCCTTTCCCGGTCTTTGTATCCTTTTGGGATCCCGGATTCTTTCCGGCTGCATTATACTTTATACTGATTTAAATGCCTGTCAGTTTCACATCTCCGCGGGATTTAACAAATCTGCAGTAATGAGACTCTTTCTGCACCGTCATGGATACGTCTCCGATACAGATCCTTGTTCCCGGATAAACGCTTCCTCTGACGATGATGCAGGCGCCTTCTTTTCCCTTCGTCTGTCCTTGTAATAACTCTATTTCTTCCATATATCCGCTTACCAATTCTGCTTTCTTCTGATTGGAAGCGGCTAATGTCTGTACGTATTTAAGCTGTTCCGGCGTCAGTTTCACACCTTTGGCCAGTTTCTGCTTCGTTGAGCGCAGAATCTGCTGAATGGAAGCAATCTCTGCGTTCTCTTTCTCCACCAGAGCAATCAGCTGCTGCAGTCTGACAGCGAGTGTCGGATCCGAACCAACCTCTACCGTCGTATCGGCGCCCATCGCCGAACCGAGTGTCTTCACATTGATCGAATTGACTGCGCAGACTCTGCCGCCCGTGATAAAGCCTTTCTTCCCATCTACATTCACTTCCGTCCCTGCCATAATGGTACTGTGCAGAATCGATTCGGATGCAATGTACCCTTTGGCCTGTGCATTCACGCTCTGCAGAAATTTTGCCACAATATTGCCTCCGGCTTTCAAAGTGCCTTTTCCCATACCATTCATACCGCGGGCAATAATAATATTTTCTCCCGCTTCGATATAGGCGCCTTCCACAACACCGTTGACTTCAACATTTCCCTGCGCTTTCACCCGGAAATTTGTACATACGTTGCCGTTAACCTGTACATTTCCCTCATATTCTATATTTCCCGTAGAATTATCGACGTTTTCCACGATCAAAACGTCGGAAACAAAAACACTGTCTTCCACCAGTTCCACATGTCCATTGACCATAGAAGTCAGTATTGTATTATCTTCCGATATTTCTATATTATTACCATATTTTAAAGCCGCTTTCCTGACTTCACGCGGCCTGATCCTGGCGCCGAGCACATTCATGCCGCTTTCTCCCGGATCTTCCGGGATCAATTTCGCCAAAACATCACCTTTGTCACAATGCTGCACGACATTTAACTGAAAAAAGTCCACACTTCCATCTTCTTTCAATGTCGGCTTCGCTTTTCTATCCGTATTAAAATAATACTCGATATAGGCATCTTTACCGTGCACAGGTTCCGTTCCCTGCGCAACAAGGATATCTTTGCAGTAGTCCCTTGTTCTGGCAAAGCATAACTCAATTTCTTTTCTTAATATACCGTGGCGGATACCTCTGATTTCCAGATCATTGATAAGTTCTTCGGCCGTCATTTCTTCACCACCGATAGAGGGCGCATAAAATCTGACATATACCTGCATATTATCAGGCGATATCGTAAATTTATAGCATTCTCTTTCTTTTAAAGTGGTCCGTTTCTCAAGCAGGACAACCATCTCTTTTTCTGCAGATGCCCCTACCGCTTTATAAAGCAGTCCTTTATCGTATACGATGTCTTTCATCGCCAGATACTCCGTAACATCGCCGATCGAAACAGGCGCTCCGCCATTTACAGGCGGAAACAGCTTCATGCCGGTCTTTCCCTCTTCATGGATCAGTCTAAAATATCCGTTCATACCCACCTCTTTTTGTATCACTGTGCGACCGTTATTATCTGTCCGTTATAATTCCCATATAATTTCCAAGCTTCGTCTTCATTTTCTGCAAAGCTCTCGTATGAAGCTGAGAGATCCGGGATTCCGACACTTCCAGAATACTGCTGATCTCTTTTAATGTCAGATCTTCGTAATAGTACAGCAGAATCACTTTCTGCTCTTTTTCCGTTAAAAGCTCAAGCGCCTCCGCAAGAATGCGTTTGAGTTCGTCTCTTTCGATCACTTCCTCCGGTCCGTCGAACTGGGCGTTACGGTTATAGTTATTATCGCTCGGAATTTCACTGCCCTGTTCTAAAAACTCGTTTAAAGAGACTACATTTGTCACTTTCATCTGTGACTGCCAGTCAATGTATTCATCATTGGAAATCCCAAGGCTTGCAGCTATCTCCTCATCTGTTGCGCTTCTGCCGCATTTAGCCTCTATTTCCTTAATTGCCGCATCGATTTTTTTCTGCTTTTGTCTGATGGTCCTGGGAATCCAATCCATCTTACGTATCTGGTCCAAAATCGCACCGCGGATCCGGAGACTCGCATAAGTCTCAAACTTGACGTCTTTTAAAGAATCAAATTTATCGATCGCGTCTATCAGACCAAAGATGCCATAGCTTACCAGGTCTTCATATTCCACATTATATCCCAAATACATGCTGAGTCGACCTGCAACCATTTTTACAAGCGGGGCGTACTCCAATATGATCTTTTCTCTCACTTCGGGAGATTTTGTTTTGTCATATTCCTCCCAAAGCTTCTTTCTGCCTGTTTCATCCATGACATTTCCCCATCATATCATATTATTTTCAGTAATTCCCTGTCATCTGCAAATCCCTAAAAAATCAGTTCCTCATCATCTGTCAGGTCTCCCGCCTGCGATGACTGATCCGCCTTTCCTGTGCGTTCCGCATCATCTGTCTTCACCGCAGTATGCACGCCATCGGAATCTTTCTCATACACTTCTCCTTCTTCCATACGTGCCTTTTCGACCTGCGCTTCAAAGCGGTCCAACATCCATTTGAGAACTTCGCCGGCAATAAAAAAAGCGATCAGAACCCATAACAAAATAACCAGCATATCTTTTGATTTATAATGCAGCGCAAACATCGTGATGCTTGTGATTGCTCCCGCAAGGAGCATCACAAAAGGCGGAATCAGTTTTCTTTTTTTTGCCCTTACCGCTGCCCTCTTCCGCTCTAACTCACGTTCTCTTTCTTTTTCCCTTTCAAGTTCTGCAATATCCGTGATAAATTTTTCTTCTTCTTTTTTTTCACTGTCTTTATTTTGGTTTTCTTTCTCCAATTTTTCTACCTTCCATCTATGCCGTTTGTCAACTTAGATAGTTTTCTCCGGCTTTCCAACCGCACGGATAATAAAATCCCCTGTTTCCGGATAAAATATAACGGTTCTTCCGTAGTTTTTTCCGGTATCTTCTGCAAGAATCGGTATTCGAAGCTGTGCAAGTTTTTTCTTGGAAGCTTCTACATTCCTCTCTCCTACGCGGATCGTCTCTGAATTTCCGCTGTTCTGGAATGAGAACATCTGCGCGCCTCCGGCAATCTTTGCAACCAGCCTCGTTCTGTTAGCGCCTTTTGCTACAATTCTTTTTACCAATTCTTCAATTCCGGTATCTGCGAATTTTGGGATATTACTGTTATTTCTGATCGTAGAACTGTCCGGAAGCATAATATGCGCCAATCCCCCGATTTTCGTCACAGGATCTCTTACCGCAATTCCTACGCACGAACCCAGTCCCAATGTAGTTATTCCATCGGGACTAACACATACATTTAAATCGGCCATACCGACCTTTATCACCTGAGCCATGTTCCTGAATCTCCCACCTTCACTATCACTATTCTTAAATTGACATACCTAAAGCAGTTAATATTTTGCTATAAGATTCCATATCAGGAATCAAAATGAAATATCCATCGATCGCCACTTCATCAAAAAACTGTGTCTGGATCAAAAGCATTCTGTCACCTACGGCGCCGAACTGGATCGCCGGCACACTCATGATCGCCCCCGCCATATCCACCGTCATATCCGGAATGGTAGGGAATATCTTCAGATTCGTTATGGCGGAAAGGGAATTCAGATAAGCTCCCGTAATAATATTACCCACCTCTTTGAGTGCAGATAACTCCATCTCGGAAAAATCATCCCCCTCAAGCTGCATTCCCATAAGCTTTGATACAAGAAATCTTGCAGATTCTTTCTCAAGCAGGAACATAATGCTTCCGGCAATATCTCCTTCTACGCCAAGATAAATCCCGGCCATAATCTGCTCCTCGCCGCCCATCGCTTCGCCAACTTCTTTAAATTCAAGCAAACCTACCTTCGGTACGGACATATCTACCTTGCACTGCAACATCTGAGCCAATGCCGTAGTCGCATTGCCTGCACCGATATTCCCCAGTTCCCTTAAAACGTCAAAATATTCTTGGGACATTTCGTCAAAACTTAATTCACTCACGCGTAAACCTCCTAGGAATTCTCCGGAACGACCTGGTTCAAGTCTAACAGGGAGATCAAACCGCCCTCACACTTACCGATCCCGGAAATAAAATTGTCTTTTTCGTCTTTGGAATCATACGCCACTTTTTCGATCTGTTCCGTCTCCAAAGTGACTACTTCCTTTACTTCATCTACAATAATGCCGATCATACCCTGCTGTTCCATCTTGATGACTATGATCCTGCTCGATTTAGTCACCACATCTTCAGGCAGTCCCATTTTTATACGGATGCTCATAACGGGAAGCACTTCACCGCGCAGATTGATCACACCTTTTAAATAGGGTGCCACTTTAGGTACTCTTGTAATACTCGGCATTCTTAAAATATTATCAATATACTTGATATCTATACCATATTGCTCATCGCCTAATCTGATTACAATAAACTGTGTTGTTTCGCCGGCTACTTTTATTTCGTCCATTCTACTTGTCCTCCTTCCGTTAAATCAAAGCATTCGCATCCAGAATAAGCGCTACTTCACCATCACCCAGAATCGTTGCACCGCTGATGATCTTGCACTTGTTGATATACTTGCCCATGGACTTAATAACGATTTCCTGCTGGCCTATCAGTTCGTCCACTACCAGTCCCACCTGTTTATCGCCTTTTTTCACGATGACCACGATCAGATTATCGCCGGGATCCTTCGAGCTTTCAATATCCAATACTTCTGTCATACGGATAAGCGGAATCACATTGTCTCTTAAGTGAATAACTTCTTTATTCTGTACCAACTTCACCTCTTCCGGCGGAATATCCTCAAGTGTCTGAATGGAACCTAAGGAGATCGCATACTTCTCATTACCGATAACGACCATAAGAGCCTGGATGATCGCAAGTGTCAGAGGCAGTCTGATGATCCATGTACTTCCTTCTCCCAGTTTGGTCTTTACTTCAACCTCACCGCTTAAAGCTTCGATCTTGGATTTCACGACATCAAGACCTACACCTCTTCCGGAAACATCCGATACGGTCTTGGCTGTAGAGAATCCTGCATTGAAAAGCAGATCGATGATCTCTTTTTCATTCATCAGTTCAGCCTGCTCCGGTGTGATCACACCACGGTCAATTGCCTTATTTTTAACGGCTTCCGTATCGATTCCGTTTCCATCGTCCCTTACTTCGATCACAACGTTGTTGCCATCCTGATAAGCATCCAGGAAAATCGAACCGACTTCCGGCTTTCCTCTCTCCTTACGCAATTCCGCAGATTCCAGACCATGGTCTGCCGAATTACGAAGCAGATGCATAAGCGGATCTCCGATCTCATCCACTACCGTACGATCAAGTTCCGTCTCCTCACCGGACATATACAGTTCCATTTTCTTATCAAGCTTCTTGGATAAGTCGCGGATCATTCTGGGGAATTTGGTAACAACGCTTTCGATCGGTACCATTCGCACTTTCATAACGGACTCATGCAGGGAAGTCGTAACACTTTCCAAATACTCGATCTGGTCGTTTACCTCCGAGCTTGCACTGCCCTCTACCGTAGCCGAAGCCGATACAAGAGAGTTTTTGGCAATGATCAGCTCACTGACAAGATTCATCAATGTGTCGAGCTTCTCGATATCCACTCTGACCGTTCTATTAACAATCGGCTTATTTGCTGCCGGTTTCTTATCATTTCTGTTTGTTGTCTGCTGTACTGCAGCCGGAGCGGCTGCCGGCGCATGCGTCTCTGTTTTGACCGTTTTGTCTTCTACTGCTTCTTTCTTCGGCGTCTCCACAGATTCCGCTTTTACAGATTCTTCTTTGACCTGTACGGTTTCCTCTTTGGTGCTTTCTTCCGCAGTATGATTTGCTGCGGCTTCTTTGTTCACATCATATATATCGCCTACGACATTCTCAATTTCGGATACGCTCTTTGCCGCCTGCACAACTTTATCAAGCGGAGCATCCGCGATGACGATCAGACTGAAATCCAGATCAAATTTTTCGTCTTCAATATCCTGTGCGGATGGACTTGAATAAACGATCTCACCAAACTCTTCTACGGCTTTAAATACGAGGAATGCTCTCGCTGCTTTCAAAATACATGCTTCCAGTACGCTCACCGTCATGCCGTAAACCTGTTTCCCCTGACGCTTCGCCTCCGCCAGAACAGTTTTCTCGGATTCTCCAAGCCGGATATCCAGCCACTTTTTAGCGCTGCTGTCCGTTCCCGCTTCCTCGGACTGCCCGGCTGCTGCAGGCGCCTGTGCCGGTGCTGCGGCTTCCTGTGCGTCCTCTTCTTCGCCTTTTAAAATAATATTCAACTGTTTGATCAGATGTTCGTTATCATTCGTACCTTCATCAGCGCTTTCCCTGATATTCGTATTGTACTCTTCCAATGCATCCAGACACTGGAACAAAATATCGATCATATTATCCTTGACCGTAATATTTCCGTTTCGCACTTCTGAAAATACATTTTCCATATCATGGGTAAGCGTCTGCATTCTCTTATACCCCATGGTACCAGCCATACCTTTCAGGGAATGCGCTGCACGGAAAATCTCATTGATGGTGTCCATATTGTCGGGCTCCTGCTCCAATGAGAGAATCTGCGTGTTCAGATTCTGCAAATGTTCATTTGTTTCATCAAGGAAAATCTCCAAATATTGGCTTACATCCATCTTATCTTACCCCCACGTTCATTATAATCTCCTGCGCAATCAATCCCAACGGTACGACCTGATCCGCCAATCCTGCATTGACAATGCTTCTCGGCATACCATACACCGCACATGTTTCCGCTTCCTGCGCAATAACATGCAGTTTCTTCTTCTCTTTCAGATTCATGATTCCTTTCGTACCATCTGCTCCCATACCCGTCATGACTACGCATACGACCTGATCAAACCTGCTTTCCCGTAAAGACTCATACATGTAATTGGCACACGGTTTCACCCCTTCTCTGTTCGGCTCATCCGTATAATGAATCTTGTACTTTCCTGCATCAGTCACGATATTCAGGTGTTTGCCGCCCATTGCAATATAAACATTCCCGGGTTCCAGCACATCGCCCTCGGCAGCCTCTTTCACGTGAACTTCGCTGAGAGAATTCAAACGTTCCGCCAAAGATGCAGTAAAGCCTACCGGCATATGCTGTACGATAACGACAGGCGCTTTCAGATTTTTCGGCAGTCTCGGGATTACCGACTGCAGTGCCTTGGGTCCGCCCGTAGAACTTGCCAGAGCGACGATCTTATTTCCGGAAATCTCCTTCGGCTGTCTTATGGGAGTCCCGGTTGTCTTTGCGTTTGCCCTGATAATCTCACGCACAGGCGTCGTTCTACTGAAAGTCTGCAGTCTCGAATCCACTACTGCCGAAAGAGTCAATATCAGCTGTTTCTTAAAATCATCGGTTCTGCAGTCCATAGCCGTTCCGGGTTTGTGGACAAAATCCAATGCTCCCAGATCAAGTGCATCTAAAGTTGTCTTCGCGCCTTCGCATGTATCCGTACTGACCATCATGACACGTGCGGGAATCTTCCGATCCTGCAGTTCTTTCAAAAGTTCCAGTCCGTTCATACGGGGCATATTGACATCCAGAATAACCGCATCATATGTATTCTTCATGAGCAGATCTAATGCCTCAAGACCATTGGCTGCCCTGTCCTGTACATGGAATCGTTCATCATTGTTTATTGTATCACAAAGTACCCTTCTCATGAGTGCAGAGTCGTCAACAACTAATATATTTTTCATATCACTACCTCTTCATCATCATATTAGCGAATATCGTCGTTCATCATTTTAATTGTTTTTCTCTCTTCATTAAAAATATACTTAATAATTTCTTCTCTGTTGCCCTTATCCATATTGACATACTGCACACGGTGTTCAAAAAAGCCGGGCCTGTTCTCAATCTCCTTTACACTCAGTACCTTACCGCATAAAGTATATTCTTTTGCCTCTCCCTCTTTCCAGAGATTGTATTTGCACAGGATCAGGCTGTCTACATCATATGCATATTCCGCCACAAAACGCAGTCCGCCTCCGCTGATATCGGCGATGACACTTCTCTGAAGCGGCAGTTCCGGCACCAGAAGGCCGGAATTGAGCAGATCGGAATTCTTTTCGATTGCCTGCACCTCTTCTTTTTCAAGCGGTCTTGAGTTCATCTCCAAAGCACAGCTGAATCTGTAATATTCCCTTCTCTGGTATTTTCTTAAGTTACTTGTCAGCTCAAGCCGCACAAGAAACATTTTATTATTTTTATATCGTTCAATCACTCTGGCATAACATTGATACAAACCGTTTGACGTGAAAAAATAAAGATCGTACTCTCCGCCGACCGGCAGGAGTATCAGTTTGGTCTTCTCCATCGGCATGGAAATTTCGATTTTATCATCAGAAAGTATATCAACTAACTGACTGCCGTATACTTTCCTCGTACTGTCGTCATCCTCTCTTAATCTTTTCACTTTCTGCAGTTCGATCCGGTTCCCCGGCTGAATATATTTTGAAAGTATAATCTCCATTTCCGTCATCCTTCTTCCGGTTATCTTTTTGATATAATATGTGAAAAGAATGCCGCCATACCACGTTTGGTCAAAGTTTTATTCAGTTCCTTATTCATTAACTTTGCGGCTAACATCTCATACGCCTGCGCAGATCTGCTCTCCGGATTCTGAATTGAAACCGGCATCTGCTGCATGACGGCTTTCGCAAGCTGCGCATCCTGCGGTACCATACCCAGATACGTGATCGGAATTTTCAAGTACCTTGCCACGACCGTATCCAGTTTTTCAAATAAAAGTCTGCCTTCCTGTCCGTTTTCCACTTTGTTGGCAATCACTTTCACATGTGAGACTTCTTTGGAATACCGCGGATGTCTGTTGAGTGCCTTTACAAGCGAATAGGAATCGGTAATAGACGTCGGTTCCGGCGTCGTTACCAACAGGATCTCCCCGCTTGCTACAAGAAATTCCAGCACGGCATCGGAAATGCCCGCTCCGGTATCCACAATAATAATATCCGCCATCTCATCAAGTTCCGAAAGATTCTTGATAATATATGTCAGGTAGTCTTTGCTCAGATTAGACATGCCCGCTATACCCGACCCGCCGGATATGAAACCGATATCCATGGGGCCCCATGTTATGATCTCCCGGATATTCTTACCCTGATATATTAAATCACACAGGTTATGTTTCGGTACCGCACCAAACATAACTTCAATATTTGCAAGTCCGAAATCTGCGTCCAGTATGATTACCCGCTGCCCCATCTTCTTAAACTGAACAGCCAGATTGATTGCTACATTTGATTTTCCGACACCGCCCTTTCCACTTGTGACGGTGATAACTCTTGCCAATGGTCGTTGAGGCTGGCTGCTTGCTTTTATTATGTTTCTCAGTTGTTCAGCCTGATCCATTCTTTGTCCTCCTTAGCTCTTTCCGCCAAGTAATCTCTTGACCGTCTTCTGTGGATTAAAGTTCTCGATATCATCCGGGACATTCTGACCATGAGTCACATAAGAAAGCGCCGCCCCTGTATAAAGTTTCAGATTCAGCAGATTTCCCAGCGTTGTCGTTTCGTCCAGTTTGGTAAAGATCAATTTATAATCAGCCATTTCCTTATAAGCATCCGCAATGTTGATCAGATCCTTATATTTGGTCGTAGCGCTTAAAACAAGAAACACTTCTTTTTCCACCAGTCCATCGACCGAATGAATGAATCTGCTCATATTTTCTCTTTGCGCCGTATTTTGATAAGAATGTCCTGCGGTATCTACCAGAATATAGTCATAATCCTTAAAATCGACAAGCGCCTGCTCAATCTCCTCTATCGCATAAACGATCCGGAAAGGCACTTCCAGAATATTGGCATACGTACGAAGCTGCTCCGCTGCCGCGATGCGGTAAGTATCTGCTGTTAAAAGAGCCACTTTTTTCTTGTCATCCACCTGGAATCTGGAAGCTATCTTGGCGATCGTCGTCGTCTTGCCGACTCCTGTAGGTCCGACGAAAAAGACCACTTTAACCCCTTTCTCGGATGGAGTAATACCGACTGGTTTACCGAATTTCAGGATCATTTTCTGATACGTATTGGCCAGTGCAAAATCAAAGGGACTGTTCGGTTTATTGACCTTTTCTATTTCTTCAATGATCTGTCCGGCATATACTTCATCCACTTCGTTTTCCAGCATGGTAGAATGGAGTAGTTTCATAAATTTATCTGTTTCACTGGCTTTTTCTTCTTTTTTTTCTTCTTCCTTTTTCTCCTCTTCCGGTTTCTGAAGCTGCTGCTCCAACAAAGATTGTAAACTGTCCAGCCGCTCTTCGATCGCGTTATTTTCCTTTTTATCAAAGGCTTTATCGGAAAACTCTTCTCCCGTATTTAATAGTCCGCCTGTCTGTCTGGATTCCATCTGCGCCGTCTGCGCGTTGTTAATGCTTGACACAACAACTTCGTTGATCGCAGAAACTGCCGCTTTTACATCCGCAGAAACCGTATCTTCAGCGGCCGGTGTCTCTTCCTCAAGCGCAACCGTAACTTCTACCATCTGCGGCTTAAAAAAATCGAACAGACCTTTACGCTTTGCATTTCTGACGTTCATGACAACAACATTCGCGCCCAGTTCTTTCTTGGCGTTCTCGATTGCCTCTGCTTCTGTTTTTCCCAAAAATTTTTTAATTATCATTATGCCGTCACCATCCCAACAGACTGTAATTCAATATTGGATTCCACTTCATTATATGATACTACAACCAGATCCCTGAAATAATCCTCTGTTAACTTCTTAAAGTAAGCACGGACAATCGGCGAAGTAATGACGATCGGGATCTTCCCTAAGTCTTCGAGTTTCTTGGTCTCCGTACCGACCGAATCCATGATCGCCTTCGTCTTGGCCGGATCCAGTGTCAGATATGCCCCCTGCTCGGTCTGCTTCACACTTCCCATAATTTCCTGCTCCAGCTTCGGATCAAGCGTCACTACGCTGGTCGTTTCATTTGAAGGGAAAAATTTATTGGAAATAGCACGCTTCAGACTCTGTCTGACATACTCTGTCAAAATGTCCGTATCCCTCGTTGACTGCGCATAATCTGCCAATGTTTCAAATATTGACAAAAGATCCCTGATAGAAATACCTTCGCTCAGAAGATTCTGCAGTACTTTCTGTATTTCACCAAGTCCAAGCAGCTTCGGAACCAGTTCCTCCACAAGGGAAGGATTGGACTCCTTTAAGTTGTTGACAAGGTTCTGTACGTCCTGTCTTGTCAGCAGTTCCGCTATGTACTGCCTGATAATCTCCGTCAGATGCGTAGCAATAATCGACGGCGGATCGACAACCGTATATCCCATACTCTCCGCACGTTCTCTCTGTCCCTCCGTAATCCAGATAGCCGGCAGATGGAAGGACGGCTCAAAGGTGGGAATACCGGTGATTTCTTCTTCCACGTATCCCGGATTCATCGCCATATAATGGTCGAAGAGAATCTCGCCCTCACTGACCTGAACCCCTTTGATCTTGATGATATACTGGTTCGGATTCAGCTGAATATTATCACGCAGACGTATGATCGGTACGACTGTACCAAGCTCCAACGCGATCTGCCTCCTTATCATAACGACACGGTCTAACAAGTCACCGCCCTGATTCACATCGGCGAGAGGAATAATACCGTAACCGAATTCGAGTTCGATCGGATCGACCTGCAACAGCGATGTAACGTTTTCATGCTGCCTGATCTCCTCGGCTTCCGCCTCTTCCACATCGACCTCTCTCTCGATCTCGGCCGTTTCGATCGTTCCGGCAATGATTCTGCCGACAACGATGAATGCAAGACCCAGTCCGATAAAAATAACCGGATTCAGCGGCGTTACAATACCAAGCAGGATCAGCACACAGCCTACCAGATAAAGAACTTTCGGCACGCCGAACAACTGCCCGAGCAGCACGGAACCAAAATCTGCATCTTTAGAACCTTTGGTGACCAGAATACCGGTAGAGAGTGAGATCAACAGTGAAGGAATCTGGCTGACCAGACCGTCACCGATCGTCAGGATCGTAAATTTCTGCAGCGCATCGTTCAGTTCCAGTCCCTGCCGCAGCACACCCATGGCAATACCGCCGATGATATTGACCGCAGTAATGATAAGACCTGCCGTTGCGTCTCCCTTTACGTATTTTACGGCACCGTCCATGGAACCGAAGAAACTTGATTCTTCCTGAATCTTATCACGCCGCTGTTTTGCTTCCGCGTCCGTGATCGCGCCTGTATTCAGATCGGCATCGATCGCCATCTGCTTACCCGGCATAGCATCGAGCGTAAATCTTGCCGTTACTTCAGCCACACGCTCGGAACCTTTATTGATGATCATAAACTGAATGATGATCAGGATAATAAAGACGATACAGCCTACAACAATATCATTGCCGCCTACATACTGTCCGAAAGTTGCAACGACATTGCCCGGATCTCCGGTCGTTAAAATAAGTCTCGTAGAGGATACGTTCAGAGCGATCCGAAATACTGTGGTAAACAGCAGGATCGTCGGGAAATATGACATTTTCAGTACTTCATTGGCAAACATACAGCCAAACATGATCGTAAAGGCCACTGCCATATTACATGCTAGCAGCACATCCAAAAGTCCCGATTTGATCGGAATGATGAGCATAATAAACGCTGCAAGCACATACGCCGCTACACCGATATCCCCTTTTTTCAAGTTTCCCATATCGTCTCCTCCTTTCCGTTATACTTTTCCCTGCAAATGATATACGAAAGCAAGCACTTCCGCAACCGCCTGATACAATTCCGGCGGTACAACGCTGCCGATCTCCACATTTGCATAGAGCATTCTGGCAAGCGGTTTATTTTCTACAATCTCAATATGATGCTCCCTGGCCGTATCTTTGATCCTCTGCGCCAGATAGTCCACACCCTTGGCTACGACATACGGCGCATCATATTTCTCCGGATCGTATTTGATCGCGACCGCATAATGCGTCGGGTTCGTAATGACGACGTCCGCTTCGGGAAGCTGCTGCATCATACGTCTTCTGGAGGCTTCCTGCATACGCTGTCTCTGCTTGCTCTTGATTTGCGGGTCACCTTCCTGATTCTTATATTCATCTTTTACTTCCTGTTTGGTCATCTTCATATCGTTTTTAAACTTGATTTTCTGATAAATATAATCGGCCGCCGCAATCAGCATATAAAAAACGGCAATTCGAAACCCCATATTGATGACCAGATTTCCGATCTGTAAGACTGCCTGATTGAGTGAGAGTCCATACAGCAGGAAAATACTGGGGGCGTTCTTTATAAGATAAGAATAAACGGCATATACGATAATGCCTATTTTGGCAAGCGATTTGATCAGTTCCACAAGGGAATTGACAGAAAATATCCGCTTAAATCCGTTAACCGGATTCAACTTGCTGAATTTGGGCTGCAGAGGTTTGCCTGTCGGTTTCCATTTCACCTGCACCACATCACATACAAAAGCTACCAGAAATCCAAGCAGCAGAACCGGTCCGATCATCAGCAGCAGCTGCATCATGACACGAATGAAAACAGTCCGGAACGTACCGCTTTGTATAAAACCATCATAGAGCTTCGTATATTCCGGTATGTGCGTATAAATGTTCCGGAACATCCCGACAAAAGACTCACCCAGGAAACCGGTCCAGAACTTTAAAACAAGAAACAGCACCAACAGTTCAAAAGCGCTTGCAATTTCCTTACTCTTGGCAACCTGACCTTCTTTTCTGGCATCCGCCAGTTTCTTTGAGGTAGGTTCCTCGGTCTTCTCACCGCCCGGTCCATCCTTTGCGAAGAACTGGAGATCATATTGTAACAGCATATTATATCATCCCCTCTACAAAAGATGCAATGACTGCTTTCATTTCCGTAAAAATAAAATCGGCAGCTCCCGGCAGCATCCGCATAGTTATAAACATAACGGAAAGTCCTACCAGGACTTTAAGCTGTAATCCGACCGCAAACATATTCATCTGCGGAGATACTTTCGCCAATATGCCTAGCACACAATTTAACAATAAAATAACACAGAAAATCGGCAGACATATCCGAAAGCCGATAATGATATAGTCACTCATAAAACGGAGCATGGATGAAAACAGCGCATCCGCATGAAAAACCGCCCCGCTTACCGGTATCAGCGTAAACGTATCAATCAAAGCCTGCAGCAGATACTGATACATACCGGTAATGATCAAAAATAAAGAAAACATATATTGATAAAACACACCGCTGAATGTGGCATTCTGCCTTGTCAAAGGATCTACCAGGGATACCATGGAAAGACCTATTTCCATATCTGCAACACTGCCTGCGAAAGAAGCAACCGTCATGCAAAGCTGTGCTCCCCAGCCGATCAGCAGTCCGGTCACCGCCTCCTTGATAACGATCACTGCATACCCCAGCACGGAACTATATATCACTTCCGTATGATCAAGAGATGCATACAGTAGAAATGCAATAAAAACAGACAGACCGACTTTAACTCTTCTTGGTGTATTACTCATTCCAAAGAAAGGCGCAATATGAACAAAACAGCTCACACGAACCAGGATCAATAAAAAGAACTCTAAATCTGCATAAGTAAAAGTAATGTCTATCATGTGTATGCCTCAGCTATCTGATATATATACTAAAACTTTCCCAAAGGCCTGTCATGTATTCCACCATAGTATTCAACATCCAATGTCCCATCAGAATCAGCGTCAGAAAAATCGCCAGCACCTTCGGCACAAAGGTAAGCGTCTGCTCCTGTATAGATGTTACCGTCTGAAAAATACTGACAATAAGTCCCACGCATAATGAAATCAGGAGTACCGGCGCAGCACATTTTATAATGGTAAATAAAGCGCCTGAAGCTATGGCAGTCACGTCATCTATTGTCATAGGAAACCTCCTCTCGATTTATGGTATCCTAATAATAAAATGTCTTTATAAGTTCCCCGACTACAAGGTGCCAGCCATCCGCCAGTACAAACAGCAGGATTTTAAAAGGCATGGATATCGTTGTCGGCGGCAGCATCATCATACCCATGGCCATCAGGGTTGACGCCACTACCATGTCAATCACAATAAACGGAATATATATTACAAATCCGATAATAAAGGCCGTCCGCAGTTCACTGATAATAAAACTGGGGACAAGAACACTGAATGGAATATCATCCAGATTTTCTCCATCCCACTCCGTACGGCTGATTTCCAGAAAAAGGCCTACGTCCTTTAACTGTGTATGCGGATACATAAACTTTCTGATCGGTGCGATCGCTGCATTGACCGCTTCCTCCTGATCAAATTCTCCCGCTTCAAACGGTACGACCGCTTCCGTATAGATCGTCGAAATTGTCGGCTGCATGACAAAAAAAGTCAAAAACAACGCCAATCCAATCAATACATTGTTCGGCGGAGTTGTCTGCGTATTGAGAGCTGCTCTTGTAAAGTGCAGTACTATGATAATCCTCGTAAAAGAGGTTAACATAACAATCAATGACGGTGCAATAGCAATTAAGGTAAGGGTAATCAGAATTCTAAGTGCACCATTCAATGTACCATTACCATCGTTGTATGTGACCGTCACGGTATTCGCAATATTTAATTCCTGCAAATCTTCCTCTGACTGCGAGGCTCCCGGTTCATTAATATTTGTTCTTTCTTCTGTATCACCGGTCAGATTTGAATTGATATGGGTATTACCTGTTGCATAAACAATATCTTTCTCATGGGCAAATGCGACGGTAAATAATATGCCTGCAAGAAAAAGCAGGCATATCAGTTTTTTCACATGATGTCCGGAAAAATATTTTTTCATCTTTATCGCCTACTCACTCTTATTTCGGTCATCTTCTTTTTCCAGCAAAGTTCTCTTCTGTACTTTTTCAAATAAATCTTTAAAGCTTAACTGTTTAATGTTCTCACCGTTTGTAAACACCAATTGGTCTTCCGGAATCTCTGTCAACATTGTAACAGAATCCTTTCCGATTGCAACTGCCAAATATTTCTGCCCAACACGAATAATCTGAACATACTTATTATCCGCGAGCCGAAAAGATTCTATCACCTCTAAATTCGCGCCCGCGCCTTTACTCTGTTGATAACCTGCAATCCATTTTGTCGTAAAATAAGTGATCGCAAGTACAAACACAAACATAATAAGTACAGTCATAAACTGTAAATAGGAATTTGCACTGTCTGAAACAGTCAGTATCATTTAACCCACTACTTTCTTAACAGCTTCCAATACACGATCCGCCTGGAACGGCTTTACAATAAAGTCTTTTGCGCCGGACTGAATAGATTCAATAACCATAGCCTGCTGTCCCATAGCAGAACACATGATAACCATAGCGCCCGGATCAGATTCTTTGATCTTTTTCAGCGCCTGGATTCCATCCATTTCAGGCATTGTGATATCCATAAGGACAAGATCCGGTTTCAGCTCGTTATATTTCTCAACTGCCTTAGCACCGTTTTCAGCCTCGCCTGCGACATTGTATCCGTTTTTTGTCAGGATATCCTTGATCATCATACGCATGAATGCTGCATCATCACATACTAAAATATTCTTTGCCATTCTTTTCTTCTCCTATTACATATTATTTTAATCATACTACTGCTTTATAATTTCAGTTACTCTGACACCAAAGCTTTCTTCGATTACTACAACTTCGCCCTTTGCTACAAATTTGCCGTTTACCAGTACATCTATCGGTTCACCTGCAATCTTATCAAGTTCAATAATCGTGCCAGGTGCAAAGTCCAAAATATCAGAAATAGATTTGGCTGTTCTTCCAAGCTCTACCGTCACTTCCAACGGTACATCCTTGATTAAATCTATGTTTTCCTGCGGCTGCATCGGATTAAAGTCGCCCGCAAAATTCTGGAATTGTGCCGGTTGAATACTCATATTAGGCTGCATCTGCGGCATACCCATTTGCGGCATCATCTGAGGCATCATCTGCATCTGCGGCATGCCCATTTGCGGCATCATCTGCATCTGACTCATATCCATCTGAGGCATACCCATTTGCGGCATTCCCTGCATCTGAGACATATCCATCTGCGGCGCCGCCGGTGCAGGCTGCGCAGGAGCCGGCGTAGGTGCGGGAGCAGCCGGTGCCGGTTCGGAAGCCGGTTCCGCCGGACCCATCTGGGAATCCAAGAATGTAGTACACAATTCTTTTGCAAAATCAATCGGATATAACTGCATGATCGTCGAATCTACCAGGTCATCGATCTGCATATGAAATGCAATTCTTACGAAAGTTCCTGCTAAAAACGGTGCAATATCCCCTCCCGATTTATATTCCGTCAAGTCCACCAGACTTGCCTCCGGAGGAGAAATATCGATCATCTTGCCAAGCATTGTAGAAAGAGAAGTTGCCGAAGACCCCATCATCTGGTTCATCGCCTCTGAGATCGCGCTAAGATGCAGCTCTCCCAACTCTCCGTCTGTATTACTTCCATCACCACCCATCATCAAATCGGTGATAACTTTAACATCATGCTCCTTTAAGATCAAGATGTTCGATCCATCCAGACCAACCGTATACTTAATCTGAATAAATACGCATGGTCTTTCATATTCTGTCAGCACGTTTTCCCATTTGGCCAACGTAACAACCGGTGTTGTAATATTTACTTTCCGGTTTACAAGAGAAAATAATGTTGTTGCCGAAGATCCCATACTGATATTGGCAACTTCTCCGATCGCATCTCTTTCGATATCGCTTACAAGACTCTCGTCTATATCAGATGCCGTATCGGCCGGTGCGGTATCACTGTCACCGCCGTCAGAGCCGCCCCCGCCGTTAAGCAGGGCATTTATTTCGTCCTGTGATAACATTCCTCCATCCATGCTTCTATTCTTCCCCCTCTCTAAATACCGACGTTACTCTAACAGCATACCGATCCTTATTGGAGCCGGGTAATGCGGTAAATTTTTTTATATTTCCAACATAGACATTTAAATCCTGTTCTACATTGGTATCTAATCGTATGATATCGCCGCACTGCAGATTGACAAAATCAGTAACTGATATTCTGCTTTTTCCAAGCACCGCCTTGACGGGAACATCCACTCTGCGCAGCAATGCCTCGATATATTCGTCATATTCTTCTTCATCCTGTTCCTGCATGTTGGCATACCAGTACTTGGTATTCAACTTATCCATTACGCTCTCTAACGTAAAGAATGGCAGACAGACATTCATTAAACCTTCTGCATCACCGATTTTAATATCCAAAGTAACAATTGCTATCATATCATTCGGTGCGATGATTTGTGCAAACTGAGAATTCGTCTCAATTCTTTCCAAAACCGGATTAATATCCACTACATTTTTCCAGGGTTCCCGCATAAGCTGCATACAGACTACCAACATTTTCTCAATAATGGTCATCTCTATCTCTGAAAACTCTCTGTTCTTCTCAAGCGGCTCACCCTGTCCGCCAAGCATTCTGTCTATCATAGCAAAGCCGAGATTGGATGCAAGTTCCACCAGAATCATTCCGCCAAGCGGCTGGAAATTAACAATTCCAAGAATCAGCGGATTCGAGAGTGCGTTGCTGAACTCCGAGAAAATTACCGTCTCTGAACTTGTCACCTCAACCTGTACGTTCTTTCTAAGATAAACCGGAAGGGATGTTGACAGCAGCCTTCCATAATGTTCAAAAATAATCTCCAGAGTACGAAGATGCTCTTTTGAGAATTTCGTAGGTCTCTTGAAGTCGTAGTTCTTCACCTGCTTCTCACTGGAATCCTGAAGCTGTTCCGTGTCCATTTCACCGCTGCTTAAAGCGGCAAGCAAATTATCAATTTCGCTTTGTGAGAGTACCTCGCCCACGAAAACTCACCTCCCCGTGGTATTATATAACAAATCTGCGTATAAGGCTACTGGTACATCGTTCCACTAAATGCGACATTGAAAATAAATTCCGAATCAAACAGCTCCTGTACTTCCTTTAAGATCTGCTTCTTGATCTCAGCCTCATTGGCTCTTGCTTCTTCCATTGTATACTGAGCAAAAACACTGTTAATAGCATCCTGTATCAATGTTACCTGAGCGGTCAGATCCGAACCGTATGTCTTATATGCTTTATCCTTAATATTGATTGAAAAGCCGACCGATGAGATCATACAAAAGTGAGGCGTTCCGTCCTCATCCGGTTTCAATGAGATCGTCATGGACTCCGGTATCGTATATACTTCTGTCTCCTCCATGGGAACATTGACCGCATCCGCTCCTTCGCCCGTCTGTGCCGTCAGCTCCAGATTAAGCGCCGTTGCGATATTGTCAACCAGTGCTGCCGTTTTGTTTGCCGCGCCGGTTACACTGAACATCATAATGGCTGTTAAGACAATATTCACAACCAGTAATGCCAGTATGATAATAGATATCAGATTTTTTTTCATGGTAATGCTTCCTCCCCCTTGTTGTCTTGCTTTATAAATATTATTTTATAAATATAATCATATCCTGTTAATAAGAACTTAATGAATTATATATTTTTATCTCAACTCGTCTGTTCATCGTTCTTCCCTCCGGAGTCGAATTATCCGCCACCGGTACATATTCACCGCGGCCGGAATGTTTTACGAGCGCCGGATCCAGATTCGTTATTGACAGCAGATAATTAAACACCGACAATGCACGTCCCGAACTCAATTCGTCATTATTCGAATACTTGGCTCCCGACATCGGCACATTATCCGTATGTCCTTCGATCTCAATGACGCTTCCGGGATACCGCTGTAAAATAACACCTACCTGATCCAATACCGGAAGCACATCCGCCTTCAACTCCGTACTTCCTGAATCAAACAAAAGGGAACCTTTTAAGGTAAGCTGTACATATTGTGAAGTAAACTCCACGTCAATTTCTTTTCCGAGATCTCTTTCATCAATGGCTTCCTGTATTGCCTCGGCCATTTGCTCGGATTCTTCCATCTGAGCCTGTTCCAGCTCTTCGATCGCTTCCTTGAGTTCCTCGACCGCCTCGGCCACATCTTCCGAAACAACATCCCCGTCATCCATTTTACCGGTGCTGTTGATAAATTTATCTAACTCGTTCAGCTGACTGACGCCATTACTGACCAGAACACCATCGCCAATCGCGGTAGCGCCGGCCGTAAAAATACTGAACGTCTGGTTAAAGGATGCCGCGATCATTTCAAATTTCTGCGCATCAACCGTTGACATGGAAAACAGCAAAACGAAGAAGCAGAGCAGCAAATTCATCAAATCGGCAAATGTCGACTGCCACGCGGGCGCGCCCGGTTTTACTTCGTCTTCTTTCCGTTTAGCCATCTACTTCACCTCCGCCTTCTTCTCCGGAGCTTCCTCTATCCGCAGGAGCGAGGAAGGATTTCAGTTTTTCTTCAATAACACGCGGGTTTTCACCTGCCTGTATGGACAAAAGTCCTTCTATTTCAATTTCCTTTACCAGCATTTCATCAGCATTTTTCTTTTTCAATTTGCTTGCTACAGGCGCACAGATCCAGTTCGCAAGAAGGGAACCGTACAACGTAGTGATCAGGGCGACCGCCATAGCAGGACCGATAGCCGAAGGATCATCCAAAGCTTTCAACATGTTGATCAGACCGATCAGCGTACCGATCATACCCCATGCAGGACCCATCGCACCGAGGTCTTCCCAGAATCCGATCTTATCCTTATGCCGTCCTTCCACACTTACAAGCTCCGTCTCCATGATCGCACGGACAAGTTCCGGATCCGTACCATCGACAACAAGCAGAATACCCTTTTGCAGAAAAGGATCCGCAATATCTCCCGCTGCTTCTTCCAATGAAAGCAGACCTTCCTTACGTGCAACATTTGACAGATCGATGATCTTCTGAATGATCTCAGGTACATTGTCTGCCGACATTTTGAAAACAAGTCCTATACTCTTTAAACCTGCTACGAAGCTGTTCACAGTATTACTTGCCAGAATACACATGAAAGAACCGCCGAAAGTGATCAGAGCCGATGGAAAATCAAGGAAACTCTGAATATTGCTGACAACGATTCCCTGGTCTTTATCAAATATAATACCGAAAATAACTAATACAAAACATAATATCAAGCCTAAAACTGAACCTAAATCCATAATCGTATCACCTATTTACACAAAATTTACACTAATCTGCAAAAATATCCTTTCTATACGATTTTACTAAATTTTTCACATCTTGTCTACTTTCTTTTACAATTATTTTCCGACCGGTTGTAAAAGAAAGGACTGTATCAGGAGTTTCTTCTACAAGTTCCAACAGATCAGGATTGATCAGAACTTTCACACCGTTGATCTTTGTTACTTCTATCACTTGCTATCACGCCCTTCTTCCTATTCTATCACAAAAATTTAGAAAGAGGAACCCAAAAGTTCCTCTTTCTTTGAGAATTATCCTTAAGACTATCGCTTCAGATTGACAAGTTCTTCCAACATCGTATCAGAAACTGTAATAATACGGCTGTTTGCCTGGAATCCACGCTGTGTTGTGATCATTTCCGTAAATTCCTGAGAAAGATCCACATTACTCATTTCCAGAACACCGCTCGTCATATAACCGCCATTTGCCGTAATATCATCACCGATACCGTTAAATTCACCGGAGTTTGCCGTTGCTGAATAAAGGTTATCACCCTGTTTGGCCAAACCGGAAGCATTGGCAAAGTTCGCTACGGCAATCTGTCCTAATAATCTGGACTGATTATTGTCATAGTACGCTCTGATCTTACCGTCCTGCGCAATTTCCACGCCTGACATCTCACCGACTTTTCTACCGGTTCCCAGCGCCGGGTTCTCTTTTTCACCCTTCAACAGCGCTGCTGTGGAACTGCCGCCGTTATTGACATTGCTGCTGCCTGAGAAATCAATGTCAATATTTGAAAAATGCGTCAGCGGAATATTGGTGCCGTTTCTGGATGTCGCGCTGGCATTGAATGTCAGTGTCGCTTCATCCGTATCGGGAGATCCGATATAAGAGAAAGTTCCCTTTTCCGTGTCATATACAAGCAGATTACCGGTATAAGTAAATGATTTCTTGATCTGTGCCTGACCGCTCGGCGATACAAAGTCAATCGTATAAGTCGTATTCTCTGTATTTGCAAGACCGTATGCGGCTAACGGATCATCGATCTGATCACCGACAAAGTATTTGCCGTCTGCATCATAGGTAGCATCCTGAAGCGCTTCAAATTCCAGTTCATACTCCATGGAAACTGCTGCAGTAGACGGATCCACCTTGATACCCGTAATTTTGGAATTCTTGCCGAAAGATGCCAGTGCATCGGACCATTTCTTTAATTCTGCATCCGTAAATGAGCCGTCTGCATTCGATCCTGTTGTCGGCAGTTCTTCACCCTTCTTATTATCCGGATCGGGAATCATATTGCCGTTTCCGTCATCTTTCATAACTCTTGCATAATATTTTCCGTCTTCATAGATCAGGTTAAAGTCCGGAGCAGTCAGTTCGCTCTTTGACAGATCCACACTACCCGTTACTTTTACCAGATCACCTTTCTTAACGGCTGCACCGTTTGCAAGATCAATCTTCGGCGGATTTTTGGAAGATCCTGACGCGCTGATAATCTGGTTCGTCGAATAACCGTTCAGCATATTTGACGGGAAATATTTCATGGAATAGATCTGATTTCCGTTCGCATCTACCGTATAAGTCGCCGTATCCAGAAGCTGATACATCGCTTCCGTATCAATAGTATTCTGCTGTCCGAATGTCGCCACCTCGCTGATACTGCTGATATTGAAATCCTTAACAAGAGAATCTCCTGCCTCATTGAGGATATCATCAAGCTGTACATAGTACTGTCCGGGATCATCCAGACTGTGAATACTGAATTTAGCCGTATAAGAGTAACCAAGGTTGTCAAAGAAACTTAACGTTATAACCCTTCCGCCCGGGCTCTTGGTTGCGGTATCAAATTTATCCACAATACCTGACATATGTGCTTTCGTCGTAGATTCCGGCGGATAGGTCATGTTCTCTTCGCTCATGATCCGCAATGCGGCTACCGTATCCGGCAGACATTCACCCGTTTCTTCATCTACCGGCCAGCCCATGACTGTATAACCGGTGGAAGCCATTACAAGATTACCGGCGCCGTCTACCTTAAAGGAACCGTCTCTTGTGAAAAAGTTCTGTGAACCGTTGCTGACTACGAAGAAAGACTCTCCGGTGATCATAACGTCCCACGGATTGTTTGTAGACTGTGCCGAACCCTGTTGTGTAATCGCAGTGGATATCGCACCGCCCTTTGCGCCAAGACCGATCTGTCTGGCGTTGATACCGCCCCGTCCGGTCTCTGCATTGGCGCCGGAAGCGGCCTGTGTCGTCTGATACAGCAGATCGCTGAATACCATGGACTGTGATTTATAAGACGTCGTATTAACGTTTGCGATATTGTTACCAATAACGTCCATTCTTGTCTGGTGTACTTTTAGACCTGCCACACCAGAGAAAAGTGATCTCATCATAATGAATGACCTCCTTAATGCTGTAATGAACCGCCTGTTCCTTCTGTCATTCCGGAACGTAAGCCTCCTGAAAGGTCCGGCTAAATAATAACGGCTCCATCAATATTTGTAAATACACTATCATTTGTTTCCGCCTGGCTCATCGCCGTGATGACCGTATTATTCGGTACGTTTACGATAAACGCAAACGAATCGACGATAACCAATGACTCATGAATTCCTTTCGCACCGGCTTTCGCTGCTCCCAGATTCAGGCGTTCTACCTGATCCTTTGTCAGTTCGATATTTCTGTCTGCCAGTCTGCCTGCGGCATGCTTGGAGAATTTCACTTCTTCGGATTCCGGCTTCTCTGTTTTCTTTGTTAAAATATCCTGAAAACTGAGTCCATCCTGTAAAGTACTATTCTGTACCTGTCTGCCGTTTCCGGTCAGATATCTGTCTTGCAGCTGCTCTATGGAAAGGAACTGATTATTTTGGATCTTCATAATCATTCTCCTCCTTGAGATTCGTGCGCATCCTTATGCTTTTCCCTGCGTCTTATCTGTCCCGTCTGTCGCATCATCTTTGCCGTCCGAAGAATCATCACCATCGCCTTCGCCTTCTGTTCCATCCGGCTTCTTATTTTCCTCAAGTTTCTTGAGTTCTTCCATTTTCTCGACATATTTCTCAAGACCTTTGACATAATCATCCGAAATAAATTTCTTCTGATAATCGGTCATATTCTTATAGGTCTCGTTCAGCTTCTCAACCGCTTCTTTATTCTCTATTGTCAAAAGCGGAAGAACCGGAAGTTTATTATATTCATTCAGGAATTCAGCTGCCAATGCATAAGCCTTCAGATAATTCGGATCTGCTACCGTATCCAGATCATCCATGGAGTAAAGTTCACCGTTAATGGAAAGAAATGCCTTATTGTTTTCATAAACAACATAATCGACATTCCCCTGTGTAATCGTTTCTTTTCCGGCTGCATCCACGACTTTCATAACAACCGTCTGTCCTACGAGGCTGGATGCCCTCGCCAGTTCCAAAGATGCACTCATGTTCTGCATCTGCTCCAGTTCCGAGAATGTCGCATACTGTGAAATATATTCCGTATTGGATGTAGGTTCAAGCGGATCCTGATATTTCATCTGTGCTACCAGAAGCTGTAAAAACTGGTCTTTATCTACCGTAGAATTGCTTTTCTTCGCGCTTGCATGCGCTATAGATTCTGCCGAAGTGTTTTCTACAATCTGGCCATTTTCTATTGATGCTATCATATAAGTTCTCCTTTCTTTTTTACATTTTTGTTCTGTTTCTTCTATATAGATTATGCCATATAATCTACCGTGTTGCCGTTACTTGCCATCATTTCTGCGGCGATTCTTTCGGAATCGTCCATATCTTCCGGCATTTCTTCCAGATCAAGTTCATTCAAATTGATCTTTCTGCGTCCTTTCTTACCGCCTTCCTGATTTTCACCGGGATGTTCTTCATTCCCCGAAAAACTCTGTTCAAACCGGTAATCTGCTACGGTAACTTCCACTTCGCTCACCTTGATCCCCTGTTCTTCGAACTGGGTCTTTAACTGAACAAGCTGTGTCTCGATCGCATTTTTTACGACTTCATTCTGCGCCGTAAAATGTGCCGTTATAACGCCATCCTTAGACGCGATCTGAACATTGACATTACCGAGGCTTGCGGGATGAAGCTGCATCTCAAGTTCCTGCAGTCCGCTTTTTACGTTGATCTTCATGTATTCCATGATCTGGTTCATGATATCTTCCGTACTTACGAAACGCTCCATAACCGGTAACGGTTCTGCTGTTTCCTGCACCTGCGGCTGTGAAACAGGCATCTGCATCATCGTTTGATTACCCGATGCGCCGCCTTCTTCCGAAGCATTTCTGTGTCCTGATTTGGATTCCTGTCCGCTCTGCGTTTCCGGAGCCGCAGTTACTGCTTCCTTCACGCTCTGGCTGCCATCCGCATCATTCACGGTCACTTTTACCTCTACCGTTTCGCCATCCTTTTGTACCGTCACGGCATAGTCCTTCATGCCCTCCAGATTTACGTCATCGCCATCTGCCGATACGCCGGAATCTGCCGGAAGTCCATCCAAAACATCAGCATCAGCGTTCGGTTCCTGCACGATGGCCATATCCGCAAGAAGCGCATTCATCTCTTCTTCAGAAAGTCCAAGCTGTGTCTGCAGTTCTTCCAGGCTCTGCGATGCAATCGTCAGCAGATTCTGAAGCTGTCCGTAAAGTCCCGCATCCGTTATGATCGAAAGCGTATCCGTATTGCCGGATAACTGCATGAAAAGAGCTTTCATGTTTTCAGGATCAAATAACTGCACAGCGGTTAATCCAAGAACTGCCAATGCTTCTTCCACTTCTTCGGGTGTCACGCCGAGCTCTTCTGCAACATCCTCTACCAGTTCCTTTGCTGCCTCGGACACTTCTTCCTGTACATCGGCGGAAATGTCTTTGTCTGCCGCATGCTCCGTGTTCTCCACGTTAGATTCCGCTTTGTTTTCTACGGACTGTTTTGCATCCGCTGCTTCGCTTTTCGCCGTAGTTTTGGCTGTGTTGTCTGATGCCGCTACGCCTGTCGACATTGTTTTGGCCGTTGTCGTCAGCTCTTTTTTGGACTGCGTACCGCTTTGCGTGCCTGCACTGCCCTTCGCCGCACCTGCCGTCTGTGTTTCCGTATGCGTATCTGTCTGGGAATTCGCACGGTTCATGAACATATCAAAACTGTCTTTTGCCGCATCATCCTGTCTGGCATAAGAAGCTCCCGACACATTCGCCGCACGGCTCACAACATTTGCCAACGCATTCAGATTGTTGTTAACAGGTATACCTGCCATTTTTCTTCCTCCTTCCTTTAGTTTTCATGGTACTGTAATATATATCGTCAAACTCTCCGTTCACCTTAATATATGCATCTTTTAAGGTATATGTAAGAGAGTGAACGACCAGATTTACTAATTCGGATCCATGATCTTTGTCACTCTGGCCGCGATCTCCGGATCCATGGCTGCCAGTATATTTCCCCTGCTGACCGTATTCATCTGATTCAGGATCTTGGCTACCAGATCCAGATCATTCGTCATCTGCTCAAAGATCTTGGCCGCCGCCGCAGGTTCCATATCTGCATATGACTGTGCATATGCGGTAAGCTGCGCATCTACCTGCAGCTGTTCCACTACCTGTCTGTACAAATACTCTGCGGTAGTCGGATCTATCTGCTCATAATATTTCTGATATTCTTCTGCTCCCGGTCCATTCTCGGCATAGACAACTTCCTCGTAAAACTGCGTCTTGATCCGGTCAAATTCCACCTGCGCATTCTCAAATGTCGTAAGCCTTTCCACCTCGGCCCGCAGTTCCTCAAGTTCCGCCGAATCGGTATTGCTCGCAGACTGTGCCTGTTCCAATTCCAGTTCAAGCTGTTTGATATAATCGACCGCATCACGCAGGCTCGTATAACCGCCGTAAGATTCTTCATCATCCGTTGTTACAACTGATTCTGCCGGAAGGATCTTATTCACCACCGGTACGTCTTTTAATACGGGCGCCAGTACGTTAGAACCGAAACCGCCCACATCCAGCTTCACGAGCAGACAGAGGATCGCGATCCAGATAACAATAATAACCAGTGTTACGAAAAAGGCGGATATACCGCCGCCCTCATCTTCTAACTCTGCTTCCTGTGCTGAAATCTCCTTGGCGCGCTGCTTCGCTTCCTTTTTCTGCGCTTTCTGCTCGTTCTTTATTTTCTTACGCTCATCTTTGAGCCTTTTTTTCTCTGCTTTGGTATCTACAGCATCCATAAACTCTTCTGCCATGTTTATAACCATGCCTCCTTCTCAGTCTGCGAGTTTCTGTCCATAAGTATAGCTTGTCAGTTCATCTACTTCTTTGCTCTCTTTGGAATTTTCCTCCGCCACAAACTGCTCAAATGCTTTTTCACGCAGTTTTTCCTGCATTTTCCGCTCCTGCATGACTTCCTGCAGCTTCTGCCTCGCTTCTTCAACTTTCTGCTCGGCACGCCTGATTGCTTCTTTCTGTGCTTCGATATACTCCTCCATACGGGCTACCGCATATTCATTATCACGAAGACTCTGCACTTTAAGCGCATGAAGCCGCAGTTTTCTGCCTTCTTCCAGATAAGACTCTTTTCTGTCGAAAAGCTTCTGTAAGCGCTCCTCTTCTTCAAGCAGTTTACGCTGTGCGCGGCCAAACTCCATCTTCGCCTGATTTTCCATCTGGTTCTTGATATTCAAAATGCTCTGCATTCTGTATATAAACTTCGCCATGCTGATTCAGCCTTTCCGCACGCTTTGTTTATTCGGCAAACAACTCTTTCAACAGTTCGAGTTCCTGCTCATATTCAAATCTGCTGTCCACTTCCTGCATCAGGTATTCATTGACGGCATCTATCTTCTCAATTGCATAATCAATATTTTTATTGCTGCCGCTCTTATATGCGCCGATATTGATCAAATCTTCGGCTTCATTATAAGTTGCCAGCACATTCTTCAGTTTGCCGGCGGCCAGTTTGTGGTCACCCGGCACGATCTGGCTCATACAACGGGAAATACTCTGCAGCACATCAATAGCCGGATAATGGTTCTTGTGCGCAAGTTTACGGTTCAGCATGATATGACCGTCCAGAATACTTCTTGCCGTATCGGTGATCGGTTCGTTAAAATCATCTCCATCCACAAGCACCGTATAAAGTCCGGTAATGGAACCTTTATCGGAACGGCCCGCACGCTCTAAAAGTTTGGGCATCTCGGAATATACGCTCGGCGGATATCCCCTTGATACCGGCGGTTCCCCGCTCGCCAGGCCGATTTCTCTTTGTGCCATGGAAAAACGGGTCAGAGAATCCATCATCAACAGCACATCTTTGCCCTGATCCCTGAAATATTCCGCGATCGCGGTAGCTGTCTGCGCCGCTTTCTTTCTTTCAAGAGCCGCTTTATCGGACGTTGCCACAACAACGACGGAACGGCTCATGCCTTCCGGCCCTAAATCTCTTTCAATAAACTCTTTTACTTCCCTGCCCCGCTCTCCGATCAGGGCGATTACGTTGATATCCGCTTTCGTATTACGGGCAAACATGCCCATAAGCGTCGACTTGCCGACACCGGAACCGGCAAAGATCCCGATTCTTTGTCCTTTGCCGACAGTCATCAGGCCATCCACCGCTTTCACGCCAAGCGGCAGTACCTCATCAATGATCTTTCTTGACATGGCGTCCGGCGGAGAAGCTTCCATAGGATAGCTTACCGACTGTCCCGTAATATCCGCAACGCTACATCTGCCGAGTCCATCGAGCACCTGCCCGAGAAGCAGGCCGCTTACCTGTACAGATAACGGTGTTCCTGTATTCTCCACCGTGCATCCGATACCAATGCCTTCCGTATTTTCATAAGGCATTAACAGTGTTTTCTTCCCTTTAAAGCCGACTACCTCCGACATGATCGGCGGCAGGCTCTTATCCGCGGGAAATATCATGCACAGATCTCCGAGTTTGGCTTCCGGACCTGCAGACTCGATCGTAAGACCTACTACATTTTCCACACGTCCCAAACTCTTGAAAAAATTATCGTCTGTAATTTTACCGTATTTTGTAAAGTCAACCATCAAAGCGTAAATCCTTCCCCGTAGAAATATTGCCGATGTATGCAAACTTACCGGAATTCATTTTCGTTTTTACTAAAAGACAGCAATTTCAGCCGTTTTGTCAATTCATCCAACTGCGTACCCAGACCGCAGTCAAAAACGCCGCCATCCGTTTCGATCATACATTCGTTTTTATGTAACGTAATGTCCTCTACAACTTCAAGCACACCGCGTCCTCCGACAGCGCCTTCCGAAAGATCTTTTTTCTGCATGTTTACATAGGGATAGTCATCCTTGGAAACATGCACAATAAAAGTCCTGCTACTCTCTACCTTTCGCAAAGTAGTTTCTATCAGATGCACCAGGATATTTCTTTCGCTTTCTAATTCTACCTGAAAAATATGATTATAAACCGCTGTGATCGTATCAATAAACTGCGGTTCCAGTTCATCTATCAATGCACTGTATTCTTCTTCCAGTCTGACACGTTCTCTTTCGAGTTCTTCTTTCATCTGGTCGGCTTCCGCCTGTGCCATCCGATATCCTTCGTCATATCCGGTTCTTCTGGCTGTATCCAGCGTTTCCTGCCGCTCCCTCTCCAGCTCTTCTCTGGCGATCTGTCTGATCTGTTCCACTTCGGCTCTGGCCTGCTCCAGTTCTTCTTCGGCCTGTGCACGCAGTTCTTCCGGCGTAGGACCTTCCGGTTCCTGTGCTTCCTGATGATCCAAAGATTTCAGAACGCCGCCTTCTGCCGCATCGCCTTCGTATGACTGTGCATCGATTCTTTCGCCGCCTAATCCGCCGACGAAGCCTTCTTCAAATACATCTTCTCCGGCAGCAATCGCGGCACGCCTTCTTCTATCGGCTTCTATTGCTTCAATCCTGCCCACCAGACGGGAATTGCTGTCGATCAGGCATTTATCTTCCCTCTCGACAACAACATATCTTGATTTGTACAAATTATTAGACAACAATCTCGTCACCTCCACCTCTGGAGATAACAATTTCTGCAGAATCTTCCAGTTTCCTGATAATATTTACGATCTTCTGCTGTGCTTCTTCTACGTCTTTCATACGTACAGGACCCATAAATTCCATATCTTCCTTGATCATAACGGCAAGACGTTTGGAAAGGTTGTTGAATATAGCATTCTGCACTTCTTCGTTGGAACCTTTCAGCGCGATCGCCAGATCGCTGTTATCCACATCACGAAGGACACGCTGAATCGCTCTGTCATCAAGCAGCAGAATATCTTCGAATACGAACATCTTCTTTCTGATCTCGTCAGCAAGTTCAGGTTCTTCAATTTCCAATGTTTCCATAATATGTTTCTCTGTACCGCGGTCTACCGTATTCAAAATTTCTACGACCGCATCGACACCACCGATAATGGTGTAATCCTGATTGACTAAAGATGCAAGTTTTGATTCCAAAACCTTTTCCACCTCTTTAATAATATCCGGACTTGTTCTGTCCATTACTGCGATACGTTTCGCAACGTCTGCCTGTCTGTCCGGCGGAAGCGCCGAAATAATAAGCGCCGACTGTGCTGCCGATAAATAGGACAGGATCAGGGCAATTGTCTGCGGATGTTCATCCTGAATAAAGTTAAGTAACTGGGACGGATCCGTCTTTCTGACAAATTCAAACGGTTTTACCTGTAAGGATGCGGTCAGCTTACCAATCACATCTCTTGCCCTGTCCGCACCGAAGGATTTCTCCAAAACTTCTTTCGCGTAGTTGATACCGCCCTCCGCAATATACTGCTGAGCAAGGCAGACCTGATAAAATTCATCGAGTACTGCATCTTTGACCTGCGGTGTGATCGTTCTTGTATTCGCAATTTCCAAAGTCAGTTCTTCGATTTCTTCTTCTTTTAAATGTTTAAAAATATGAGACGACTTTTCCGGTCCGAGAGCAATCAGCAAAATAGCCGCTTTCTGCAGACCGGTAATTCTCTCTTCAGAACCTTTCGCCATTGCTTTTACCCCCAGTCCTCATTCAACCAGTTGCGCAGCAGATTCGCCGCAGCCTCCGGATTCTCTTCTACAAATTTGCTGATCAGTTTTCTTGTCTCGGAATCATCTTCCACCGAAATATCTTCAAGCTGTGTCTCCGGTGTGGACTGCAGCAAATTCTCAACGGAAAGCTCTTCTTCCGTCTCTTCGTGTTTATCGCCGCGCATGCTTCTAAGAACAACAAACGCAAGCAGTCCGAGAATGACGATGATCAAAACGATCTGCATGATATCGGTCGCACTGACGCCCAAACCTTCATCATCCATAAATACATTCTCGCTGTAAGCAACGATTGCTATATTATCCGCACTGATACCGGTCGCTTTGGCTACGACATCGATCAGGTCTTCATCCACTTCCAGTTTCGTGCGTTCCTGATTATTCAGTTTATATTCTTCCCATGTAACGGTATCTAAAAGACCCTGTCTGTCAATATCTTCCTCTCTGATCACATTATAACGGATCATTGCCACAGAAAGCGAGGAACGTCCGTAATCGATCATTCCCGGTGAAGTCTCTATCGTCGTGATCTTCTCATTCGGTAAGTATTCGCGGGATGTTTCCGATCTCTCCGAACGCGAATTGGTATCATCTTCCAGAACATATGTAGTGCCGTCGTCTCCATTGGAATCCGTTCCCGGCACTCCGCCGATACCGCTTTCATTGATCTCATTATAAGTATCCTCACGGCTTAGCATGCCTTCTTCTCTGCCTTCCGGCGCGGAGAAATCATGCTGCGTCGAAGAACTTTTGGAAAAATCCAAAACCAGATTGGTTGCCACTTCGATCGTGTCAAATTCATTCGTACCGAGCAGCACCTGTTTTACTTCACTGGTCACAATCCTCTCAGCTTCTGCTTTAACCGACAGCTGCGCATTGGCAGTACCCGACGCGGTATAATTATCGTCTCCCGAGAAAAGCATCGTGCCTTTTGAATCCAGGATAGAGATATTGTTGGTCGTCGCATTGCCAAGTCCCGTTGCAATTGCACGCGCAATCGCAGCAGCGCTCTCCGGCGTGATCTCCTCCTTTAATGTCAGCACAACGGTACAGTGGGATTCCTTATCCGTATCTATCAGCGTACCTGTATTCTCCGGAATATTCAAAGTAACTGTAGCGCTTTTGACCGCTTCGATCGGCTCCAGTACATTGTCTTCAATATATTTTTCCAGATACAGAACGTAAGCCCTTTGTTTATCCGACTCCGTTGTTGCAAAACCGCCGTTTGTTACATTTTCGATGCTGTAACCGGCCGTTCTGATACTGTTGGAACCAAGCAGCAGAATTGCGTCCGACTGCTGGGATTTTAAGATCCGAAATTCCAGTCCGTCATCGGAAACGGTATAATTCAATTCTTCTTCTTCGAGCAGATCCCTTACATCCGCCGCCTGCGTCGTGTCTTCGCAATTTTTCAGAAGCACATACTGGGGACGGTTCAACGCGGTAACAAGAATCGCTATTGCCAGTATAACTGCTGCAATAACCATGACAATTAAGGTCTTCTGCTTCGTCGTAAAGCGGTTCCACCACTCTAATATTCGATTGCCTAACTCCTTTAATTTCTCTAACAATTTATCCACAGCAACTATTTCTCCTCAAGTATTTCGCTATTTGGCGCTAAATCTGCATCTGCATAATTTCTTTATAAGCGTCTAACAGCTTATCTCTTATGGCAACAGTATACTGCAATGCAGTGGATGCTTTCTGTAAGGCAATCGACAAGTCATGGGTATTCTCGGTCTCGCCGAGCGCCCACTTAATTTCTTCATTCTCTGCATCGGAAAGATAACTGTTGGTCGTATTGATATTATCGATCGCAGTACCTAAAAGACTATTGAAACTTTTATCCGTATATGTATCTATTTTCGTAGTCGGCGCGTTCTTTGCAACTTCCTTCACCGCGCCGGATGATACATTATATAATGCTGTAATATCTAAAGCCATGACATTCTTCCTCCGGTATCTCCCTTTTACTTATATACATACATTACATACATAATCTATTACGCAAATTTCTCATTAATTCACTGTTTCTACATTATTATTATGATCCATAAAATCATTCAAAGCATCCGGCCGTTAACTGTTCAGAATATCCAGTCCTTTGACCGCGATATTCTTACTCGCCGTAAACGCCGTCGAGTTGGCTTCATAAGCGCGGCTCGCATCGATCAGGTTGGTCATCTCCGTTATCGTGCTCACATTCGGATAAGTTACATATCCGTTTTCGTCCGCATCCGGATGAGAAGGATCATATACCATCTTCATTTCCGTCCACTCGTCTTCGTAAACACCCGTAACCTTAACACCGTTTCCTGAATAGCGGTCCCATGCTTCATTCAGTACGTGGCGAAAAGGTGTCTGTGAATTCTTCTCTTCAAATACTACTACTTTCCTGCGATACGGCGTACCATCCTCGGTACGGGTCGTATTCTGGTTGGCTACATTCTCCGAAATAATGTCCATGCGGAAACGTTCAGCGGACATACCAGAACCATTGATGTCAAATGACGAAAAAATCCCCATTTTCTATACTCCCTCCCTATTCCCTCATTTCATTTTAATAACCATGCTCTTCTCTCAGCCCGCAATATCTGCTGCCGGGAGCACAATATTTGTAAAGTGAACAAAGCTCACTTTTTAAAAAATTTACACACTATTTCATAACTGCCTGCAAATTCTTAAATTCCTGTAAAATGCTCATTTCAAGACCCTGATAAGTAACCTGGTTCTTTGCAAGATATACCCCTTCCATATCCACATCCACGTTATTGCCATCAAGACGGTACGAGAAACCTGCATAATCCGTATAACAAAGCGGTTTTAAGCGGTTTGTTTTCAAATTCGATACTTTCTCATCCATAGACGTATATTTGGAATGCCTGAGCGCCCGTGCAAGCTGTGACTCAAAATCCACATCCTGCCGCTTATACCCCGGCGTATCCACGTTGGCCAGATTGTTGCCGATCGCTTCGTTACGAAGCCATGAAGCGTCCGCAGCTTTATCCAACACGTTTATGTAATCAAAAGCATTCGTATTGATTAATGAACTCATAATCACACCTCATCCATCATATTAAAAATCCATACACTATTATAAAGTCATTCTCCTAAAATTACAAGACAAAAGGGAAAAAAAATGAAACCAACTTATACAAAACAGCATGAAAATTGACAAAAAGCGGACAAAAAAGGATTCATAACGACTGTATTTGTGTCATAAATCCTTTTATCTTCACCCAATCCTTTGGTCTTTTCACTATTCTTTTTTCGTATCGTAATTACGGACAGATCAATATCTTCCCTGTTCTTTCAGTTTTTCGACTTCGTCAAAGACGACATCGTTCAGTACTTTAATATAGGTCCCTTTCATCCCTGACGAACGGGATTCAATAACACCTGCACTTTCAAACTTCCGCAGGGCATTTACGATAACAGAACGGGTAATCCCGACTTTATCCGCTATCTTGCTGGCAACCAGAATGCCTTCCATGCCTCCCAGTTCATCAAAAATATGGGTGATCGCTTCCATTTCCGAGAAAGAAAGCGTATTAATTGCTGATTTAACAACTGCGACTTTCCGGTTTTCTTCCGCATTTTCTTCCGTTACCGCGCGCAGCATCTCCAGTCCGACGACCGTTGTCCCATACTCGCACAATATAATGTCGTCAATGTCATATTGTTCCTCGCACTTATAAATAAACAGCGTACCGAGTCTTTCGCCGGAGATTTCGATCGGCGCAATGACTGCCTGAAATTTCTTCGTATTGATATTTTCAAAGCCGAGCGTCTCCAGATTGACGTTCTCTTTCGTAGAAAGTACGGAAAGAAATCTTTCGTTCAGCATCGGATCAATAAATCCCCCGACATGATCCACGATAAGCTCCGTCAGGGATTCTACTTCTTTCAGATCACCGATCCCGAGCACCTTTCCCTTTTTGCTGATCACCAGAACGTTGGATATCAGGATTTCTTTTAAAACATCGCAGATATCGTTGAAAACAAATTTGCCCGAATTATTATTGTGCAGAAGTTTCCCGATCTTTCTGGTCTTATCCAATAATTGTATACTGCTCATTTTATTTTTTCGCCTTTCAGAAGCTTCCTGCTTCATAACCATACGCACATTCTATCATATTTTTTCTGTATTTTCAACGTGTATTGTTTGAATTTCGGCGCAATTCCCATGTAAATACTGGAATTGCATATCCTCTATGCTTCCACAGGCTTTGTTTCTTTAACGGCTTCCTCCACATATCCGCATTTTTCGTCCGTGCATACTAACTTATTTCCTTTTTCCAGAAGAATGGAGCCGCATTTGGGACATCTTTTATCCACCGGCTTCTGCCAGACCATGAAATCACACTGCGGATTGTCGATACATCCGTAATATTTTCTGCCTTTCTTTGTCTTCTTTAAGACGATATCCTTACCGCACTGCGGACATGAAACACCGATCTTTTCAAAATACGGCTTGGTATTGCGGCACTCCGGGAATCCCGGACAGGCTAAAAATCTGCCGTGCGGACCATACTTAATGACCATCTGCCTGCCGCAGTGTTCACAGACTTCTTCCGACACCTCATCCTCTATCTCTACTTCTTCCAGTTCTTTCTCCGCTTTGTCCACGGCGTCTTCCAGATCCGGATAAAAATTGGAAATAACTGTTTTCCATTTGACATTCCCTTCGGCGATCCCATCCAGAAGCGCCTCCATAGTCGCGGTAAAATTCACGTCTACGATCGAAGGAAAAGCCTCTTTCATAATATGATTGACGATCTCTCCCAGTTCCGTCACATAAAGATTTTTATTTTCCTTTACGATATAGCGCCTGGCAAGAATGGTCGTAATCGTAGGCGCATAGGTACTGGGCCGCCCGATTCCCAGTTCTTCGAGCGCACGCACAAGCGACGCTTCCGTATAGTGCGGGGAAGGCTGCGTAAAATGCTGCTTTTCCTCAAAATCCTGGAATACAAGCTTCGTATTTTGATCGATACCCTTTACAAGGGTATTGCTTTCTTCTTTCTCATCCTCATCATGATATACACAGAGGAATCCATCAAACTTCACCTTGGAAGCCGCAACCGTAAACCGCTGTCCCGCCGCGTCGATCTTCACCGAAGTCGTTTCATACAGCGCCGGTTTCATACAGCTTGCCGTAAAACGTTTCCAGATCAGCTGATACAGTCTGAACTGATCCCTGGAAAGAGAATCTTTGATGAGTGCAGGTGTTCTGGAAATATCGGTAGGACGAATTGCTTCATGCGCATCCTGTATCTTCTGCGTATTTTTCTTTTCATGAGCGCCGCCTGCCGCATACGCTTCACCGTAGTTTGCACGGATATATTCTCCGGCCGCCTTTTCCGCCTCTTCGGAAATCCTGGTAGAGTCCGTACGCAGATAGGTGATGACGCCGACCGTACCGTTACCCTTGATATCGATTCCTTCGTACAGCTGCTGTGCTAAACGCATCGTCTTCTGCGTGGAAAAATTCAACAGCTTGCTTGCTTCCTGCTGCAGTGTGGACGTTGTAAAAGGAAGCGGCGGTTTCTTCGTCCTCTCTCCGTGTTTTACATCCGTCACCTGATAATCTGCATCTTTTAAAGATTGCTTTATCTGTTCAAGTTCCCCGGAAGATGAGATGGTCTGCTTTTTCTGCGTCGTGCCGTAATATTTGGCAGTCAGCGTTTTCTTTTCTCCCGGTATCTGAAAAAGTGCGTCTAATGTCCAGTATTCCTCCGGAATAAACGCATTGATCTCCTCTTCTCTGTCGCAGATGATCCGAAGCGCTACCGACTGCACACGGCCCGCACTGAGTCCTCTTTTGACTTTCGCCCATAAAAGAGGCGATATTTTGTAACCTACCATACGGTCGAGGCAGCGCCTTGCCTGCTGCGCATCAACCAGATCCATATCGATCTCTCTGGCATTTTTCAATGACTCTTTGACCGCATTTTTGGTAATTTCGTTAAAGGTGATCCGATATACTTTCTTACCTTCCAGCTTCAGCGCATGCAATAAATGCCAGGAGATTGCCTCTCCTTCACGATCGGGGTCAGTCGCGAGATAGATCTTATCCGCTTTTTTTACTTCCTTACGCAAATTGGCAAGAATATCTCCCTTACCTCTGATGGTAATATATTTCGGCTCAAAATTATGTTCAACGTCTATGCCCATCTGACTTCTGGGTAAGTCGCGCACATGTCCGTTACTTGCCGCCACCTCGTAATTTGCTCCCAAAAATTTTTTAATTGTTTTCACCTTTGCAGGCGATTCCACAATCACCAAATACTTTGCCATAGCAATCCCTATCCTTTAAACACATTCGTTGTCTGTCAATATGAACCACTATATAACATATTGAAAAGAGTTGCAAGAAAAAAATTATGCTTTCATAAAATAGCCGTTTCCGATCTGGTTCACATGCCCCATGATACTCAAATGCATCAATTCGGCCATTAAATCGGGTATGGAGATCGTACGGCCGCATTTCAATAACATTCGTTCTTTAATTTGATCGGCCGCCTCCGGAAACGTACCCATGCAGTCTAACAGATCCGCCTGTCTGGCCGATAAAAGCGCCGGCGCCGGCCGCATAAACGATATTTCTCCCAAAATTTCCCGGATCAGATCCTGCGGAGAGAGCACAAGGCCCGCTCCCTGCTTTAACAGTCCGTTGCAGCCCTCGCTCAAAGCCTCCGTCACACGGCCGGGCAGGGCATAAACTTCCTTTCCCTGTTCCAAAGCCATATCTACCGTGATGAGCGTTCCGCTCTTTCCTTTCGCCTCAATAACCAGAACCGCGTCGGACAAACCGCTGATGATACGGTTTCTCGGCGGGAACAGACTGTTTTTCGGCCGCATGCCGGGAGGATATTCCGAACAGACGCCGCCCTGTGCACAAAGCATCCGGTACAACGCTCTATTTTCTGCAGGATAACAGATATCCGCTCCGCAGCCTAACACACCAAGCGAATATCCGCCGGCCGCAAGCGCCGCCGACTGTCCGATCCCATCGATTCCCCTTGCCATGCCGCTGATCACGCTAATGCCTGCCATCGCCAGTTCTTCACCAAACCGTTTCGCCATCTGCCGGCCGTATGCGGAACAGTTTCTTGCACCGATGATCGCCACGGACGGACATTTTTGTTCCGGAAGTCTTCCTATAAAATAAAGGGCATAAGGCGGGTCCGGTATCTGCGCAAGTCTCCCGGGATATGTTTGATATCCAAGGCAGGTAAACCCGATTCCCTTTTCTTTCAACCGCGCAAATCGTTCTGTGACCGCTGTGCAGTCAGTCTCTTCCCGGCTGTCTGCGATCCGTTTCGCGAGGGCCGCCGTTTTATTCGACAACGGCAGCAAACGTTCCAAACGCTCCTTCGGCATATGATAGATCTCATACGGCGTCTTATGCTGCATAAGCAGATGCCGTATCGTCCTGCTGCCCAGGCCCGGTATACCGTAAAGCCAGTACGCAAAAGGCAGCATCTCCTCTCCGATCTGCAGTATCTCCCGGCTGCGTGCCGTCTCCTGTATAACGGCTCCGTTTTGTATCGTTTCCTTCTCCTGCATCATCCCCTACTCCTTATTCTATTCTATCATGTCCTGTTTCTGACCTAAATATTTTCTGTCTGTCATTCTGTAACAGATCGCTTCTGTCAAATGCCGCTCCGTAATCTGTGTATCTGCATTAAGATCCGCTATCGTACGCGCCACCTTTAAGATTCTGTGATAACTTCTTGCCGTCAGGCCAAGCGCCGTAAAAGCCTGTTCCAACAGCCGTTCTTCTTGATCCGTTATCTTGCAATATTCCCGGATCTCCTTTACGCCCATATCCGCATTAAAACGCAGTCTTGTTCCTGCAAAACGCCTCTTTTGGATTTCCCTTGCCAAAAGGACCCGTTCCCTGATCTGTACGCTGCTCTCCGGCAGCGTCTTCTCCCGCAGCGCCGTAACTTTGATCGCCGGCGCTTCTACGCAGATATCGATCCGGTCCAGGACAGGTCCCGATATCCGCTCCAGATAACGGCGGACTTCATGCGGTGTGCACCTGCATTTGTGCACGTCCGGATAATAGCCGCACGGACAGGGATTCATAGCTCCTACTAACATAAAATCCGCAGGATAAACATAATTGCCGGTGCTTCTGGCAAGCTGCACTTTTTTCTCTTCCAGAGGCTGCCGCAGAACGTCTATCGTCTCCCGCTTCCATTCGGGCAGCTCGTCCATAAATAGAATGCCTCTGTGAGCAAGCGTGATCATGCCCGGCGACGGCACTCTGCCGCCTCCCGCAAGCGCCTGCCTTGTAATGATGTGATGCGGCGCCGCAAAGGGACGTTCCCGCAGCAGCGCCTCCCCCTTCGGCAAACGGCCCGCAATACTGTAAATGGCAGAAACTTCCATACTTTCTTCTATGGATAATGGCGGCAGAATCGTCGGTATTCTTTTGGCGATCATCGTCTTGCCGGAACCGGGCGGCCCGATCATCAACAGATGATGAAATCCCGCAGCGGCTATTTCCGCGGCGCGTTTGACACTTTCCTGTCCATGCACATCTGCAAAATCAGATTCCGTCCCCTGCCCTGCCATACGGTCGTTTCCTGCAAACAAAGCATTCACGTCTACCCGGCACGGCGCGATAAACTTATGCCTGTCCGGTCCTCCCATTTGCAGATACCGTATGGTCTCCTGTAAAGTGGAAACGCCGATGATCTCCATATTCTGTACGACAGCGCCTTCCGCCGCGTTATCCCTGGGCAGAATGCAGCATCCGATTCCTGCCCTGCCTGCTTCCATAACAATAGGCAGTACGCCTTTCACCGGCTTTACTTCTCCGTTTAGTCCCAGTTCTCCGATGATCAGAATATCTTCCGTGCTTTTCTCCGGCAGATATCCCAATACTTCCATAATGCCAACTGCCACCGGAAGGTCGAAAAGCGCGCCTTCCTTACGCAGATCCGCCGGCGACAGGTTTACGTTGATGCACATGGCAGGCAGCGCTATGCCCGCATTTTTCAAGGCGACCTTTACCCGTTCCCTTGCTTCTTTCACTTCCGAGCCAAGCAGGCCCACCATCTGGAAACAGGGCAGTCCCTTTGACGCATCCACTTCCACCTGAATCAGATGGCTTTTCAATCCGTGGACAGCGCCCGATATGATTGCACTGAACAAAATTTTTCCTCCTTTGGTATTTGCTTTTTCATACTCTGTTCTGAATGTTTCGGCGATATGCCGCAGTTCATAGAAAAATAGAATGTTGTATTTATCATAAGCGAAAAGAAAAAGGCTGTCAAGACCAATCCCGACAACCCGCTGTTTTCTGTATTCCGATTTAATGTTCTGTCCTTTCCCCTCTGATCAGGCGCAGATTCTCCTCGTCCGCATGCAGTACTTCAAAAGAAGGCACCCGCTGCGTTCCATCTGCGGAAGTTTTCCACTGCTGAAAGATGATCGCCTCCAGCACATTGGCAAAGCGCCTGCGGATCTGCTGCTGCTTTTGCGGCGCGAAAGCCTCCGTGATCCGTTCCAGCATATCTGCCGCCCCGCGCGCGTTCATGGATGTCAATACAAGATGTCCCGTTTCAGCCGCCGTAATGGCCGCCTCTATCGTTTCCGCATCCTCCATTTCGCCAAGCAGTATCACGTCCGCATCTTCACGCATGACTGCCTTTAATGCCGCAAAGCAGCTGCCGGTATCCCGTCCGATCTCGCGCTGGTTCACGATCGCCATCTTATGCCCGTGTATATATTCTATCGGCGACTCCAGTGTTATAATATGCACATCCCTGCTGCTGTTGATCTTATCGATCAAAGCGGCCAAAGTCGTTGTTTTCCCGCTTCCCGCACAGCCTGTGACAAGGATCAGTCCGCCAGTCCTGTCGTATAACTCCATGACAGCTTCTGGAATCCCCAGCTGCTCGGGTACCGGCGGCTGCATCGCAAGCAGCCTGAATGAAAGCGCTGTCCGGCATTTCTCCCTGTAGACGCTTACACGGCAGTATCCAGAATCCTGCAACGGATAAGACATCTCGAATTCGCCGCGTTCTTCATACTGCCTGCGCTGTGCTTCCGTCATCATCTCAAGCACCATTTCCAATGTATCTTTCGCCGTCATCTTCGGGAAATTCATGGTATGCAGCCTGCCGTTTATCCGCATCTTAGGCGGTATGCCTGCCGTAATATGCACATCGGATGCACCCTGTGCTCCGGCGGCCTGTATGATCTCTTCTATAACAGACATCTTTCAACCCTCGTCTCTTCGTCACCCGGAATGATCAAAACATACCGGGAATATATTCCTCTTCTTTTTCTTCGTCACGCGACGGCGGCGCCGCTACATAAACAGGTTCCTCCACTTCGATTCCCTGCCGCTTCAACATCTCAATATTCATCACATGACGGTTGTCCATGGTTTTCATAATATCCACAATCTCTATATGGCCATCGTAAGCACGGTTGCCCAGATCGATGATCCGGTTATCCTTAAAGGTGAGCAACAGCGGTTTTAAGATATTTCTGTGGTTCTCTGTCAGTACAAGCGCCTTGTCACCGGTATTTAACTCTACGCTGACACCGGGATTTAAGATATTGATCGACCGGCTGAGCGCTTCCACAATATGAGAATCAAAAAACCGCGGATTCTCGAGCAGATATTTAAAAGCCGCCACTTCGGAGTCCGGACTTTTATCAATCTGCACAGCCGTCATCGTGTCAAAAACCTCTGCAACGCACAAGATTCTGGCTCCTACGACCATTTTACTGCTTTCGGCTTCCCTTCCTTTATCAAGACACTCCAGATTGCTCTGCGCCTGCATGCAGATCCGTCTGATATTCGGCATCGCGGAAAATACGTTCTCCAGAAGATCGAATCCTGCTATCTCCGCTGCCCGCAGCTGTTCTTTCTCTTCTTCCGCCCAGATTTCCTGCGTCATAAGGGACTTCGGCGCAGAAAGTTTGCCGATATCGTGAACAATAGCGGCCGTGACCGTCTCAAGCTGATCTGATACGGTCACTTTCATGGTATGCGCTATCATTGCACACAGCATCGCAACATTTAAGGAATGCTTATAGATATAATCTTCCTTGCTGCGCAGATTCTGTACGAAATTAATCTTCCTGTCCAGATGCCCGTAGCTTTTAATGACACTGGACGTAATCGTCTGTATTTTATGATATTTCCACGTCTGTATGATACGATCCAGTTCTTCCTGAATGGAAAAAACACAGATCGTCTGAAACCGCTCAAACTCAATATCATCCCGCGTCATCGGCGGAACCGGTTCTGCCGGCTCCAATATGAAAATACCGATTAACCCGAAATTTTTGATACTGTTAATCCCCTGCGCGGTAAGCTTTGAATTTCTCTCATACAGCAGGACCCCATTTTTATTGTAAATAGGACGGGCAAGCCGCATTCCTGTTTTTAAATCATCTTTCTTCACAAAGATCATCTGATTTTATCCCCCCGTTTATTAACTATTCAAATCCTTCCCTTAACTTTTCCAGCGCTTTTTTCTCAATCCTGGAAACATAGCTTCTGGAAATTCCCAGATTTTTTCCGATCTCCCTCTGCGTTATTTCTCTGTCGTCTCCAAGTCCGTACCGTAAACGCAGGATCTCTTTCTCCCGTTCGTCTAACTTCTCGTTCAAAAGCCCCGTCAAACGTTTCAAATGTTCCTCTACTTCCATCTGCTCTATCACATCGGGCTGTTCCTGTTCCATAATATCCAACAGGTTGATCTCATTCCCTTCTCTATCCGTTCCGATCGGTTCGTAAAGCGACACTTCCCTGGAAGTTTTCTTTTTCGCCCGCAGCAGCATCAACAATTCGTTGTCAATACATCTTGAGGCATATGTGCTGAGCTTTCCTTTTCCCGCATCAAAAGAATCAATCGCTTTAATAAGGCCGATGGTACCTGTTGAGATCAGATCCTCCATATCCTCATCAACATTTTGATACTTTTTTGCAATATGTGCTACCAGGCGCAGATTCCGTTCAACCAGTATTTCTTTGGCAGTCCGCCTTTGCCCGCTGTTTCCTTCTTTGAGCTGGCGAAGGTATGCGGCTTCTTCTTTCGCCGTCAGCGGTTGCTTAAATGTTTTCAAAAGAAGCCCCCAAAGTTCATTTATTCTATTCTATGACTTCGGGACAGTGCAAGTGCCTTTCCACTCAAATAAAAGTGTCCTATTTTAGAATGGACGGCCCTGTTACGCCAATATATTATATTTAGATATATTATACAAATTTATCCGTAAAAGTTCAACAATTATAAAATTATAATAAGAACTTTGCCATAACATAATTGCTGATATCGATGCCGTATGGCGTAAGCCTGACGCGCTCATCCTCAAGAAGCAGTTTTTTCTTCTTCAGATCCTCTATTACATCTCCATATACCGCGCGCATGGAAATACCGAATTTTTCTTCGAAATCCCGTTTCGATACGCCGTTTATCAGACGCAGTCCCAAAAACATGAACTCTTCCATCTGTTCTTCTCTGGTCAGATACGTGACGTCCCCTGCCAGCGCATGCCTAAGCGCCTTCCTCTTTCGCGGATCCGGCTCCTGTTTCTCCTGTAAGCAGCCTCTTACTGCATCCCGGTACCCCGGCAAATCACGCCTGTTATTCCAACGCACTTCCTCTGCCATAGAAGCTGCACCGAGACCAAACCCCGCATAATCGCCTCTTTTCCAGTAAACATTGTTATGCACGCATTCGTAACCCGGACGGGCATAATTTGATATTTCATAACGCTCGTAACCATACTCTGCAAGCATCTCTCCGGTCAGCTCATAGAGCTGCCTGTCTTCATCTTCCGTGGGAAAAGCAAGTTCGTCCTTATGCGTATAAAACCATGTCCCTTCTTCCAGGATCAGACTGTATGCGGAGATGTGCGCAGGCGCAAGCGCCAGGACTTTCTTCAGTGTCCGTTCGTAAGATTGCATCGTCTGTCCGGGGACCGCCGAAAGAATATCAATATTTACATTTTGAAATCCGGCTTTGCAGGCCGCATCATACATGTTACAGAATGTATGGAAATCATGAATTCTGCCAAGCGTTTTCAGTTCTTCATCGTCAGCGCTCTGCAGGCCGATGCTCAGGCGGTTGATCCCGATCCGTTTCCAGCAGCGCAGTTTGTCCTGCGTTACCGTCCCGGGATTCGCTTCTATCGTGATTTCAGGGGTTTTACAAAATATAAAATCATGATTTAATTCACCAATTATCCGTTCTATTGCTTCTTCTTCCAATAGGGAAGGCGTTCCTCCTCCGATGAAAACGGAGATCACCCGATGCGTTTTATAAAATAACGACAGTTTCTCTATTTCCGTCAAAAGCAGTTCCACATATGCTTCCCGCTCTGCTGCGGAGGCAGAATAAGACAGGAAATCACAGTAACGGCATTTCCTGACACAAAACGGAATATGAATATAAATACTCAGATCGCGCATCATTAATCATCATCCAGTTTCAATACGCTCATGAAAGCGCTCTGCGGGATCTCCACGTTTCCGACCTGACGCATCCGCTTCTTACCTTCCTTTTGTTTCTCCAGCAGTTTCTTCTTACGGGTGATATCGCCGCCGTAGCATTTGGCAAGAACGTCTTTTCTCATGGCCTTGACAGTCTCTCTGGCTATGATCTTCCCGCCGACCGCCGCCTGGATCGGAATTTCGAACAAATGCCTGGGAATCTCGTCTTTTAATTTTTCGCACATCCTCCTGCCTCTTTCATAGGCGCTGTCCGCATGAACGATGAAAGAGAGCGCGTCCACTTCCTCATGGTTGATCAGTATATCAAGCTTTAACAGCCTGGATTCCTCATATCCCTTCATTTCATAATCAAAAGACGCATATCCTCTTGAGCGGGATTTTAACGCGTCAAAAAAGTCATAAATGATCTCATTTAATGGTAAATCGTACTTTAACAACGCTCTGGAAGCTTCAATATATTCCGTACTGACATAACGGCCCCGCCTTTCCTGACAAAGCTGCATGATCGGTCCGATAAATTCCGATGTTACCATGATTTCCGCACTGACGACCGGTTCTTCCATATACTCGATCTCCGAAGGGTCGGGAAGATTGGAGGGATTGGTGAGTTCTATCATTTCTCCGTTCGTTCTGTGAACGCGATAAATAACACCCGGCGCCGTTGTGACTAAATCCAGATTGTATTCCCGTTCCAGACGTTCCTGTATGATCTCCAAATGCAGAAGTCCCAGAAAACCGCAGCGGAAACCAAACCCCAGCGCAATGGATGTCTCAGGCTCATAATTTAAAGAAGCGTCGTTTAATTTCAATTTCTCAAGGGCATCCCGCAGATCGGGATACTTGGCGCCATCGGCCGGATACATGCCGCAGTAGACCATGGAATTGACTTTCTTATAACCGGGCAGCGGTTCCGCACACGGATTCGCAACATCTGTTATTGTATCGCCGACCGCCGTATCCTTTACATTCTTGATCGAAGCTGTCAGATACCCTACCATACCGGCGGACAGTTCTTCGCAGGGAATAAACTGTCCGGGGCCGAAATATCCTGCTTCTACAACTTCCGCAGTTGCTCCGGTAGCCATCATTTTAATGCTTGTCCCTTTTTTCACGCTGCCTTCCATAATGCGGCAGAACACGATAACCCCTTTGTAGGAGTCATATATGGAATCAAAGATCAGCGCCTGCAAGGGGTTGTCCGGACTTCCTTTAGGCGCGGGGATCTTCTCCACAATGGCTTCCAGCACTTCCTCGATGCCGATTCCGTTTTTGGCGGAAATCAGCGGCGCATCCTGTGCTTCTATACCGATCACGTCTTCTATTTCATTTTTGACACGGTCAGGTTCCGCACTCGGCAGATCGATCTTGTTGATGACCGGAAATACATCCAGATCATGATCTAACGCCAAATATACATTCGCCAGCGTCTGCGCCTCGATCCCCTGTGCAGCGTCCACTACCAGAATAGCGCCGTCACAGGCCGCAAGGCTCCTGCTGACTTCGTAATTAAAGTCCACATGACCGGGCGTATCGATCAGATTAAAGATATATTCCTGCCCATCACGGCCCTGATATACGATGCGGACCGTCTGTGCCTTAATCGTAATGCCCCGTTCCCGTTCCAACTCCATATTGTCCAGTACCTGTGCCTGCATCTCCCTGCTCGTCAAAAGTCCGGTCTTCTCGATAATTCTGTCGGCCAGGGTCGATTTTCCATGATCGATATGCGCTACGATACAAAAATTCCTGATTTTACTTTGATCTACTGTTGCCATATGAATTCTATGCCTTTCTTCTTCTCTTTCCAAATCATGTAGAATCAGTATAGCAAATTCTCCGGCCAATGTCCATAAGCGGACGCTTCGGTATGCATGAATAGATGCTTTCATCCATACGAAATATTCAGTCCACGTCAGGTTCTTCTCCTGCCAATACCAGATGCAGAATATGGGCAAGCGGATCGATGGCATTCATGATCTCCTCTACCGTGTTATTCTGTGCACCCAATTCGATCAGCAGCGATTTGGGACGCATGTGCATATTATAACGGTATGCCTTCAGATAAATCCTTCTGGCAATCCCCGGATAGTACTCATTGCTTGCGGTCTGCATTTGAAAGGAAAAAGCAAGGTTATCATCCAGATACGGGTTCTCCAACGATTCGATCACACCGCTTTTGGCCGTCCTGCTCAGACCGTTAAAAAACATGAACTGCGCCGTAGGTCTGCCCTGCAGTTCCACAACAAGCCGCCTGTCGGCGGGCATCTCATCTCTATGTAGATCGATCACAACTTCAATCGTCGGGTTTTCGGCAAGCAGCTGTTCTATTGCGGGAAGCGCGTTTCCATAAGAAGCGTCTCTTGATTCTTTATCAAAGCTTTCGGTATGATGGATCACATTATATCCGTATTTATCCCGCAGTACCTGCGCCAGTTTTTCTCCGGCGCCGACGATCGTATCAGACTGATCTCCCGGAACGGAATCTGCAAATCCTTCCTGCGAATGCGTGTGATAGATCAGAATCTGCGGGTTATCGCTGCTGCCCTGCATCCGCATGTCTTTCGAAAGAAGCTTCTGGGCATTTAACAATGACGAATCGGCCGTCGTTGTAGAATCAACCGCATAAAAAGCCTTCTTCAACTCATCAAACCCCTGCAGTTCATCCCATTGATACCGGTAGACCGGTTCTTCCACCTCATGAAACATGGTATCCTCCTGCTGTTGTGTGAAATCATCTTCGTTCTCCCGCTCCTGCTTTCCGGGATCTTCTTCTCCTACAAGCTCGTTTTCTGCCAGAAAAGCCTCTTCCAAGCTTTTATCCAGGTGGATCGCATTTTCATCATATTCCAGGGCGCCTTCTTCTATTTCCTTCTTGCTTTCATCGGAGCCTTCCAATAACAGCAGTTCTTCATAACTGCTTTCTTTCAGCGCTACCTCGTCATATTCTTCCGATTCTCCCATACCGCACAAAATGATCGGGAAATTCTCCAGAAACAGGTATTCTAACGGACTGCAGCGGTAATCCTCCCGCTCTACCTCAAGCACCGCATTCCCCGGCAGCCATACATTCATAAAAGACTCTTCGACCCATGAAAGAATGGCTCCTTCGTCCGATTTCTCCTGGTCCCGGTAACCATGATAAAGTTCCTGTACCAATGCCGCTCCCGCCATAATACAGATAACAAAAAGCAGAATCCGCAGGATCCCGCGCCCGATATGAATCTCATTGCTCTGCCCTATCGTAAGTCCCCTTTTTTTCATGCGCATGCTTCACCCTATCCGGGCACCTAAAAGATTCCGGTATGCCCCACTGTTTATTATATGCAGGGCATGGCGGCTAACATGATACCGAGATGTCGAGCGCCTTATTCAGCGCGTCACAAAGGATATGACTGATCTGCTGCACCTGAAAATCCACGTCTTTACTTGTTACATACATATTATTGAGTTCCGATAAGGCGCTTGGATATTCACCTATGGCGTCGCCGACGATCGTCGCTGCGTCCACCACGGTCGGAACACCGATTGCCAGAACCGGCACATGCAGGCTCTCCATCGTCAGGGCATTTCTATGATTTCCGACGCCGGAGCCCGGATGAATACCCGTATCGGTGATCTGTATCGTCCGGTTCAGACGTTTGGTCGATCTGGCCGCCAGCGCATCGATCACAATAACCTGATCGGGACTTGTCTGTTCAATGACACCTTTGATAATTTCTGCCGATTCCATACCTGTCTTGGCCATAACCCCCGGAACCAGGCTGCTGACCATATGCATCCTGGAACAATTGTATGCCACCTTGCCGTATTCCATCACAATATGCCTGTTGATAAAAAGGTTATCGACCACATTGGGTCCTAAAGAATCCGCCGTTACGTCCCGGTTGCCAAGTCCGACTACCAGGATGGACTTTTCTTTTTCCGGTTCCGCCAAAAGCTCTCTGACCTCTTTTGCAAGAATATCGGAAATTTCCTGATGATAATCTTCTTCCGGTTCGATCATGGCAGGCGCTTCTAATGTGACATAAGTTCCCATCGGTTTTCCCATGGCTTTGGCGCCGTTTTTTGTTTCTATGATCACTTTGGTAATATGCACGTCGCTGTCCTTGTCATACTCCTCTTCTACCTTTATTCCATGAACTTCGTTTTCTTTCCCGTCAATACTTTCTCTGGCTTCTAACGCCAAGTCTGTTCTGACCTGAAACCAACTCATAACCTCATGTCCTCGTTTCTTCTTTCCTTTTTCTCAGTTTACTATATGCAGGTGGAGTGTGTCCTGTTTGTATCAAAAAGTACATGGCCTTAGTTTTCGCAAAAATATTGAAATTATGTATTGACAGAAATTAACACTTATTCTACAATAATAGCTGTGTGTTTCCATTAAAACGTCCGTGTCCGAATTAATGAGACACTTTCCTTAAAATCTGATCACAAGTAGGAGGTGTACAACTTGGCTAACATTAAATCTGCGAAGAAAAGAATTTTGGTTAACAGAACCAAAGCGGAAAAGAACAAAGCGATCAAATCCGGCGTGAAAACTTCTATCAAAAAAGTAACCGCTGCGATCGCTGCAAACGACAAAGAAGCTGCCAAAGCCGCATTACTGACTGCAACCGCTTCTATCGACAAAGCCGCTTCAAAGGGTGTATTCCACAAGAATACTGCTTCCAGAAAAGTATCCCGTTTGGCTCAGGCAGTCAACAAAATGGCTTAAGCAGGACATGCGTCCATAGCTGTTAACTATTTGAAAATAGAATGAAATGATAAAAAAACAACCCATACCGTCATGTGGGTTGTTTTTTTGTACGAATACTTTATGTTTTTACCGGCTGTGGCCTCCGCCTCCGTGGCTTCCGCCGCCTCCGCCTCCGCCGCTGCTGTGACCGCCTCCGCCTCCGCCGCTTCCGCTGCTTGTATCAATATGATGCTTCACCACGGATTTTCTGATAAAAATATCCTGCTTATTCTGAAAATGCTCTTTGCCGTTACTCAAATAAGTAGCTGCCGTTGTTGTCTTTTCCCCGCTGCGGGACTGCCAGTTCATAAATATAAAAATAACAGTCGCTATGATACCTGGCAGAAGGAACAGCGCTCTTGGCACGTCCGCATGGAATATTCTTTTGCCCAGCATATCGTCATAGAAATCGTTTACATACGTCTTATAAGCACGGTACGGATCCTTCTCCACATACTGATATACTCTGTCCAGAATATGATCAATGTCCGCATCCGAATAAGCGTCCTGCACGATGCCGGTCGTACAGAACCACGTATAGACTTTGCCGTCATCCTCCCGGTACCAGTTGTCGATCAAAAGGACGCCGTCGCCGTTTGCTTCATTATAGCCGAAATTGTTTTCCTCATAGAACTGTTCTGCGAAAACTCTGACGAACTCATCATACGGCACGCCTGCTTCGATTTCCCTCGCATATTCTTTCAATGATTCATTTAACGTCACAAGAACGATATCACATCCGGTCTGTTTTTCTCTTTTTGCAATCAAGCCGGCCAGTTTTTTCTCTTCTTTATCGCTCAAAACATCCGCATAGTCAAAGACACGCTGCGTCGTCAGACACTCCGTATTCGTTCTTTCATAATATTTGACCTTTGCGGAAATGCTGTGTGCGCCGCGTATCGAAAACAGGATCAGAACCATGAGCGCCAGTGCAAGATAAACCCACTTAAAATATTTAAAGTATTCTTTCATTTAAAGTACCTCCAGAATCGATATCGCCAGATAAAAAAATGCGCTCACGGATGCGAATACGGAAAGAGCGTATAATAGCACTTTACCTCTCGATACCGGCGTTTTCCCGACTACTTTGCCGGTCTGTCCGTTTACATGAAAACGCCATGTTTGGCCTTTGTATTGGAACAGATATGTCCATACCGGCAGCAGCGCATACTGTAATCCGTTCCTGTTCATATCTATATTCCTGCTGACCGGCTTCATCGTCTGATAACCGTTTATAGACTGCTGCATCAGATTCTCGGCGGATTCCCGTACTTTGCCCCTGGCCCGGTCTTCCAGTTCCTGTGCGCTCTGGTTATAAATCTCTCCGAAAAATCCCGACATAAACTTCGGGTCAAAATCGATCAGATCCTGATAGTAATACGGTTCCATCAGATCCATTTCCCCATCATTCATGGCTATGGAAGCATCCACAGGCACCTTGTCAAAATCCGCATCCATTTTTCTGATGACATCATAATAGGAAGTTTCCACATATTCCGTATCACCGCTTACCCATCTCCGTACCTTGGTTCCCTGCCCGACAAAATCATAACGAACCTGATAATCATACAGCCAGAACGGCACATACATGCCTTCCATCTTTTCCAGACTTTTTTCCGACAAAAAACCGGATGGCAGAAACGTTTTCTTTTTGAATTCTACATGCAGTCTGTCCGCCGCCAGACCTTTGCTCACTTTAAACGGAAGGATCAGATGCGGTTCATATTCTCCCGCTATTCTTTCATCAAATACTATGTAAGAGCTGCAATGCTCACATCTGCCGGAAGAAGTATACCGGCTGACATTGATCGGCGCACCGCAGTTGACGCATTGTGTCACGGAACCTCCCTGCACGATATCTTCGCTGTCCATGCCGTCGCAGTGAGGACAGTACATTTTCATTTTGCCCGGCGAATAGACGGCATTGCCGCCGCAGTTTTTACACTTATAAATCATAAGAATCCTCCATATCTTTCAATAAGCAGCCTCATTGTACAATGCAGATTGTATAGTAATCTGCATTACAGTTTCTTCGCACGCCTTTTGATAAATGCTCCCAGGCTGCACAATGCAAAAACACCTGTTATTACAATATAACCTGCTATCGCTCTCGTTCCCGCTCCAAAGCATAAGATCATCGCCTCTCTGATACTGACCACGCCGAATACGGCGAAAATACCAAAGGAAAGCGTATTTAAAATCCCTGTCGGCATCCTGCTCTTTAAAAACACGCCAACGACAAGACCGATCAGATCTGCTAAAATGAGGCCAAGCACAGCGCCTGAAAACACCCAGAAAGCATTCATGAACTGATGGTCCGTATAATTTGCCGCAAGGGTAATGGCTGAAAGCTGCGTTTTATCCCCGAGTTCTCCTATGAAAAAAGAACCGAAAATAGCGAGTACCGGACCGAGGTTATGTTTCATCTCTTTCTCTCCCTCCTCTTCCTCATCGCCTTTTAGAATCGAATAGGCAAACCAGAAAAAGGCAAGACCGGCAACCAGCTTGATGATTCTCATATCCAGATAGCTGCCGAGCGCCGCTCCCACGCCGACGGCCAGTACATTCAATAATACCGTAGCAAGCCAGGTTCCCGTAAGGATGTGGGATATCTTGTATTTTCCTGCCATTGCCACCAGAAGAAGCTGGGTCTTATCGCCCATTTCCGCAATGAAAATAGTAAACAGCACCGTAAAAAATATTGTCATACTACATCTCTCCTTTTGTGAACAGGGCAAAAAAAAACGCATGCACAGGCATCCTCCCGCCCTGCATGAGTCTCATCAATTAAGATACACCAGGCAATCAATTACCGGTATGTTGGCATACCGCGTATTTTACGCCGACTACTCCCTCATTTACGTTTTATTATATCGGTTCCGGACGTACCCGTCAATTCCTTTTCCGCTTTTTTGTATTTTTACCTGTTTTTTTTGTAAAAAAACACTATTTTTTTCCGTTAATACCATTGCTCTGTGCCGTCAGTTTCTATATACTATTATTATCGGGATATATCCTGCCGCAATTACAATACAATATGACAACGTAAAATCAGAAGAGACAGAATAAGGAGTTAAAAGAATACTATGGGTGGATTTTTTGGCGTAGCGTCGAAGACGGATTGTGTATTTGATTTATTTTTCGGGACTGACTATCATTCCCATCTGGGGACACGGCGTGCCGGTATGGCCTGTTACTGTGCAGAAAACGGATTTGACCGGGCAATTCATAATATTGAAAACGCACCATTTCGAACCAAATTTGACAAAGATGCCAATACAATGCACGGCACACTGGGAATCGGTTCCATTTCCGACTATGAACCGCAGCCTCTGATCATCCGTTCTCACCACGGTACCTATGCCATTACGACCGTCGGTAAAATCAACAACAAGGAAGAGATCGAGCAGCAGCTCTTTCGAAGCGGACATGCCCATTTTCAGGAAATGAGCGGCGGCGAGATCAATGCAACGGAACTGGTGTCCGCCATCATCAACCAGAAAGACAATCTCATTGAAGGCATCCAATATGCACAGGAGCTGATCAAAGGCTCCATGACAATGCTGCTGATGACGCCGAAAGGCATTTTCGCGGCCAGAGACCGTATGGGACGTACCCCGGTCATGATCGGCAGAAAAGATTCCGCCTGCTGCGTTTCTTTTGAAAGTTTTGCCTATCTGAATCTGGGATACCAGGACGAAAAGGAACTCGGCCCCGGCGAAATCGTCATTGTTACACCCGAAGGCGTAAAAACGCTCGTCGCACCGGGCCAGGATATGAAAATATGTACTTTCCTCTGGGTCTATTATGGATACCCGTCTTCTTCTTATGAAGGCGTGAATGTGGAGCAAATGCGTTATAACTGCGGCGCCATGCTGGCCAGACGGGACGATGCCGCTCCCGATACCATAGCCGGCATACCGGACTCCGGAACGGCTCATGCAATCGGATATGCCAACGAATCAGGCATTCCTTTTTCCAGGCCTTTTATCAAGTATACCCCTACATGGCCCCGCTCCTTTATGCCGACGATACAAAGCAAACGAAACCTGATCGCCAAAATGAAGCTTCTTCCGGTACACGATCTGATCAAAGACAGACGCCTGCTGCTCATCGACGATTCTATCGTGCGCGGGACCCAGTTACGGGAAACGACGGAATTTTTATACCAGAGCGGCGCCAAAGAAGTACATGTCCGCCCGGCCTGCCCGCCGCTTTTATTCGGCTGTAAATATTTGAATTTTTCACGCTCTTCCTCCGAAATGGAGCTGATCACAAGACAGGTGATAAAAGAGATGGAAGGGGATAATAAATATCCGAACTTAAGCGCTTATGCGAATCCGGAATCTGCCCAGTACCATGATATGCTGCAAAAAATTGGAGAGAAGCTCAATTTCACTTCTCTCCGCTATCACCGTCTGGATGATATGATCGCCTCTGTCGGCATCGATAAATCAAAATTATGTACGTACTGCTGGGATGGCCGCGAATAGCGGCCATTCCTTTATTTCAGAAATCCGTTGATAATCTGCTCTTCCGCTTCTTCCTCCGTCAGTCCGAGCGTCATCAGCTTGACGATCTGCTCACCGGCGATCTTGCCGATTGCCGCTTCATGAATCAGCGCCGCATCCAGATCATTGGCCTCCAAACTTGGAACAGCCAGAATCCTTGCTTTGTCCATAATGATCGCATCGCATTCCGTATGACCGCTGCATGGTACGTTTCCGACGATGCGGGAGTCAAATTTCTGGAAAGAAGTGTCTCTGGCAACCGAACGGGAAACGATATCTGCACCGGCCCCTTCGCCGCTTAATTCAACTTCATAATTACTGATGGCCTGCTGCGCGCCGTGCGTCATCAGACGCTCGCGGACAACCAGTTTTGCGCCGGCTGCAAGCTCAGCCTTCGTATTTCTGACCGTTGAATCTACACCTTTGATCTGCACCATTTCCATTTCCATGAAACTGTCTTCTTCCATATACACTTCCGTTCCCGGATTCAGGATCCTCTTTCCGCTGCCATCTCCGGAACCATAATGCTTCTCTACATATTTGATTTTCGCGCCTTTTCCCACATAGAAACGATGAATGCCATCGTGCTGCGAATCCTGCACACCGCAGTTATCGATTCCGCATCCCGCTACAATAACGACATCCGCATCTTCCCCGATATAAAAGTCATTATAGACAGTCTCTTTGATCCCGCTCTCGCTCAGAACGACCGGAATATGAATGCTCTCCTGTTTCGTTCCCGGTTTGATGCGAATGTCAATACCGTTTCCATCCGCCTTGGACACAATATCGATATTGGCCGTTGTATTTCTTGCCGCCATTTCACCGTTTGCTCTGATATTATAAGCGCCTTCCGGCACATCATGTAAATCTGCCACTTCCGATAATAAACGCTTCTGTATCGTATCCATCATTGTCTCACAATCCTCTCTTTGGTCTGACTCCCCGTGCACTGCTTCACAGCCGAGGGTGTTCCTAAAAGTCCCGGCAGGATCTCGTCTCTTGTGCCTCTGTCTGCTACCCTGCCTTCCGCTATGACAATGATCTCATCCGCAATATCCAGTATTCTTTCCTGATGAGAGATCACAATAATGGAACCCCCTTTATTTTTCTCCTGCATCCGCTCAAATACCCGGATCAGATTCTGAAAACTCCAAAGGTCGATTCCCGCCTCAGGTTCGTCAAAGACAGACAATCCGGCGCCTCTTGCCAATACCGAAGCGATCTCGATACGCTTTAGTTCTCCGCCGGAAAGACTCGCATTCACCTCCCGCCTGATATAATCCCTGGCACAAAGTCCTACTTCCGAAAGATACTCGCAGGCGTCCGAAGCAGACATCTGCCTGCCCGAGGCGATCCGCAAAAGATCCAGCACTTCCAGTCCTTTAAAACGGACCGGCTGCTGAAATGCAAAGGCGATCCCCAGTTTGGCACGCTCTGTAATACTTTTATCGGTAATATCCGCTCCTTCGAAATAAATCTGCCCGGAAGTCGGCTTCTCTATACCCGCGATCAGTTTGGCCAATGTCGATTTTCCACTGCCGTTAGGTCCCGTAATAACGACAAAACGGTGTTCGCCTACCGACAGGCTGATATCGCGGACGATCTCTTTCTGACTGACTTCTTCGGCTACTTCAAAAGAAAGATTCTTAAGTTCCAACATATATGTTCATGCCCCTTTCCCGGCCTGTATTTTGTATGATATCGTGTCGATCATCAGAAAAATATGTTAACAGAATTTTCGAAGAAAAGCAAGTCAAAACCTTGCCACACTCTGCCATAATCGCCTATAATGAATGCAGGAGGCAGAACCGATGACATCAGCAAAATTTAACCCTCAGAAAATACAGGAACTTTCCAAAACGTATCGCATCTCCCTGCTGCACGAACCGGATATTCCGGCCGTTTTGAAACTTTGCAGCCGCAATCCGCAATATTATGAACACTGCCCGCCTTATGTCAGTCCGGAGAGCATCCGGCAGGATATGCAGGCCGTTCCGGAGGGAAAATCACCGGAGGATAAATATTATCTGGGATTCTTCAAAGCCGGCCGGCTTATTGCCGTCATGGATCTGATCTCAGGCTATCCGGATCAGCAGACGGCTTTTATCGGTTTTTTTATGATGAACATGGATATGCAGGGACAGGGCGCCGGTTCGCATATTATCGAAGAGGTGTGCGCCTGCCTGAATAAATATTTTTCCTATATCCGCCTCGGGTACGTGAAAAGTAATGAGCAAAGCAGGCATTTCTGGCAAAAAAACGGCTTTATGCCGACCGGTATCGTCACAAAGACAGCGGCTTACGATATTGTCGTGATGCAGAAAAATCTCCGCAGATAAAAAACGCAGACCAAACAGCTTCTTTAAAATGGAAAAGCGCAGGCTTAACAGCTTGCGCTTTTCTCATAGGAACCGGTTCTATTTTAGAGCGCGCTCTTACGATAGATAATATCGTCACGTCCCGGACCGTTAGAGACCATCGTGATCGGGTAACCGATCTGCTCTTCAATAAATTCCACGTATTTTCTGCAGTTCTCCGGCAGTTCCTCATACTTCTTAATACCGCGGATCTCGCATTTCCACCCCGGCAGAGTTTTCAGTACCGGTTTGGCTTTTTCCAGTTTGGCAGTAACCGGAAAATCCGTTGTTACTTCACCGTCTATCTCATACCCCACACAGACCGGAATCTCATCCAGATAACCGAGTACGTCAAGCACCGTAAAAGCCACGTCAGTCGTTCCCTGCAGCCGGCACCCGTACTTGGATGCGACGCAGTCAAACCATCCCATACGACGCGGACGTCCCGTCGTCGCACCGAATTCACCTCCATCGCCGCCGCGGCGTCTTAGCTCATCGGCTTCCTCTCCAAATATTTCCGACACAAATGCCCCTGCACCTACCGCAGAAGAATAAGCCTTACATACCGTCACAATCTGCCTGATCTCATAAGGCGGCAGTCCCGCTCCGATAGCGCCATAGGCAGCTAACGTCGAAGAAGAGGTTACCATCGGATAAATACCGTGATCAGGATCTTTGAGCGTACCGAGCTGTCCTTCCAGCAGAATTGTTTTATTGTCTTTTAATGCCTGGTGCAGATAGGATGAAACATCACATACATACGGAGCGACCATCTCTTTATATCCGTGCAGCGTCTCAAGCAGTTCTGCAGAACTGATCAGCGGTTTATGATATAAATGCTCCAATAAGACATTTTTCGTTTCGCAGATTCTTTCTACTTTTTCTTTCAGCAGTTCTTCATCAAAAAGTTCGCTGACCTGAAAACCGATCTTGGCATATTTATCGGAATAAAACGGTGCAATTCCCGATTTGGTCGAACCAAATGATTTTCCGCCAAGTCTTTCTTCTTCATATTGATCGAACAAAATATGATACGGCATCACGATCTGGCAGCGGTCGGATACCAGGATCTTCGGCGCCGGCACATCTCTGTCCGTAATGGACTTGATCTCGTCAAAAAGGATCGGAATATTCAGTGCAACACCGTTTCCGATAATACTCGTGACATGCTCATAAAAAACCCCTGACGGTAATGTATGAAGTGCAAATTTACCGTAATTATTTACAATTGTATGTCCTGCGTTAGCGCCTCCCTGAAAGCGGATCACAATATCGGCCTCTCCGGCCAGCATATCCGTGATCTTCCCCTTTCCTTCATCGCCCCAATTCGCGCCTACTATTGCTTTTACCATAACAATCCCCTCCAGATTTTATTTAACATAAAGATAGTGCGAAAACACATTGCCTGTCGTTCCCTGCACTACTTACTTTATGAGTATATCGTATTTTTAGTCATAAGTAAAATCAATATTTATTATATATATTATAGATTATGCTTATATCGCAAGCTATACCGCAGAATACCGCCTGATCAGCACTGAAAAAGCACTGGCGCAGTACATGCGTCCCGTATGAAGTCCCTGAGATATCGGTAAAATAGATAAGCGGGAGAATCGAATAACTGACTCTCCCGCTTTATACATTATCCCGGGTATTTGATTTCCTATACGCTGATCTCCGTTTTCACGCCAAGCAGTTCTTTATTGGCTGCAAGGATCGGCTCTGCTACTTCTTTCAAAAACTTCCCGACCTGCAGCGGTGCACGGCCGACATATTTGGACGGCTCCATAGTATCCTGCAGATTTTCCAGACTCATGTTAAAAGCAGGATCCTGTGCAATCAGCTCCAACAGATTGTTCTCTTTGCCTTCTTTTTTTACATTGGCTCCTGCGATCATGGAAAGCTCACGAATCTTCTCGTGCAGTTCCTGACGGTTCCCGCCTGCTTTTACGGCATCCATCATAATATTCTCGGTCGCCATAAACGGCAGTTCGCTCAAAAGCCGTTTCGTAATGACTTTATCATATACGACCAGACCATCCACAACATTCAAACACAGATCCAGAATCCCATCGACCGCCAAAAATGCTTCCGGAATGGAAAGACGTTTGTTGGCAGAATCATCGAGCGTTCTCTCAAACCACTGCGTTGCCGAAGTAATGGCCGGATTGAGCGCATCGATCATCACGTATCTGGATAATGATGCGATCCTTTCGCTTCTCATCGGGTTGCGTTTATAAGCCATAGCCGACGAACCGATCTGGCTCTTTTCAAAAGGCTCCTCAACTTCCTTCAAATGCTGCAGCAGTCTGATATCATTTGACATCTTGTGCGCCGAAGCCGCGATTCCCGAAAGGACATTGCAGACTCTCGTATCCACTTTCCGGGAATAGGTCTGGCCGGAAACCGGATAGCATTTTTCAAATCCCATTTTTTCAGCGATCATCGGATCAATCTTATCGATCGTCTCCTGGTCACCATCAAAAAGCTCCAGAAAAGAAGCCTGTGTACCGGTCGTTCCTTTTGAACCAAGCAGTTTCATGGTGGAGAGCACATAATCCAGGTCTTCCAGATCAAGACAGAATTCCTGCGCCCAGAGCGTCGCTCTTTTCCCTACGGTCGTCGGCTGGGCGGGTTGGAAATGCGTAAAGGCAAGCGTGGGCAGATCCTTATATTCGTCTGCGAATTTCGCCAGTTCGGCGATCACGTTAACGAGCTTCTTTTTCACCAGTTTCAGGGCCTGTGTCATCACGATGATATCCGTGTTGTCGCCAACATAACAGGATGTTGCACCGAGATGGATGATCCCTGCCGCCTTCGGACACTGTTGTCCGTAAGCATAGACATGACTCATGACATCGTGACGGACTTCTTTTTCTCTGGCTTTCGCCACATCATAATTAATATCTTCCGCATGGCTTTTCAACTCGTCGATCTGTTCTTTCGTAATGACGGGCTCGCCGTTTCTGGAAAGTCCAAGCTCCATTTCCGTCTCGGCAAGTGCGATCCAGAGTTTCCTCCATGTTCTGAATTTCATATCCGGTGAAAAAATATACTGCATTTCCCTGCTCGCATAACGCTCCGACAGGGGACTTACATACTTATCTGTGCTCATCCATGCTCTCCTTATCTTCCTTACAAATTTTTTTCCGCAATTTCTACGCAGAATGTATTCAAACGCTAGGCATCAAACTCTCCCCTTATATCATACTTTGGCGGTTCCATTGGATATTTCCCGGTAAAGCATCCTTTGCAGATTCCAAGGCATCCTGCAATCTCATCTAACCGCTCTATCCGCAGATAAGCCAAAGAATCCGCTCCTATGATACTGCAAATTTCTTCAAGAGAATGCTTATACGCGATCAACTGTTCTCTCTCCGGCACATCCGTACCAAAATAACACGGCCAGAGAAAGGGCGGAGAACTGACGCGCATATGCACCTGTGCGGCGCCTGCTTCACGTAACAGCTTCACAATCCGGCCGGATGTCGTGCCGCGTACGATCGAATCGTCTATCATAATGATCCGTTTACCGTTCACGGCTTCCTTAATGGCGTTCAGTTTGACACGGACACTGCTCTCACGACTCTTCTGCTTCGGTTTGATAAAGGTACGGCCGGCATACGCGTTCTTGACAAACGCCTGTCCATAAGGAATCCCTGCCTGCATAGAATAACCGAGTGCCGCACAGTTGCCGGATTCTGGAACACCCACCACCAAGTCTGCCGCTACAGGAGAGTCCATTGCAAGATACTTTCCCGCAAGGATACGGGAATCGTAAACGCTTACCCCATCGATATGGCTGTCCGGCCTGGCAAAATATATATATTCAAAGACGCATCTTGCATGTTTCTCTTTTGCAATACAAAGTCTCCTATCCGATTCGACTCCTTTATCCGGCGAGATCGTCACGATTTCTCCCGGTTCTACGTCCCGGACATATTTCGCGCCGATCGTATCAAGCGCACAGGATTCCGACGCCAAAATATAGGCGTTATCCCGCCTTCCGATACATAGCGGCCGAAAACCATACGGATCTCTGGCGCCAATCAGCTTACGGGGCGACATAATGATTAAGGAATAGGCTCCTTTAATCCTGCACATGGCACGTCCTACGGCCTCTTCCACAGTACCGCAGTTTAAACGTTCCCTCGCCACATGATAAGCAATCACTTCGGAATCAATCGTCGTTTGAAAAATAGCGCCCGAATACTCCAATTCATGCCTAAGTGCCGGCGCATTGATCAGATTGCCGTTATGCGCAAGCGCAAGCGTTCCTTTTACATAATTGAGCACAAGAGGCTGTGCGTTCTCTCTTGTGCTGCTGCCCGCCGTAGAATAGCGGACATGACCTACACCGATATCGCCTTTTAATTTCTCAAGAATATCCGGTGTGAAATTCTCGTTTAACAGTCCCATTTCTTTTACGCTCAATACTTTTCCTTTGGGACCGTTCGTGCTGCTAACCGCAATACCACAGCTTTCCTGCCCCCTGTGCTGCAGAGCGAACAGGCCGTAATAGATCGTGGAGGCCACATCATTTCCGTCAAAATCATAGATACCAAAAACACCGCACTCTTCCCTTAGTTTGTCTGTTTTTTTCGTTTGGTTTTCCATAGATTCTGTCTTTATTCTCCCCTTATACTACTTCTTACAGTCCAAGCCTCTTAAATACTTCGTTATACGCCTCTTCCACATTACCGAGATCTCTGCGGAAACGGTCTTTATCAAGTTTCTCGTTCGTATGCACATCCCACAGTCTGCAGGTATCAGGGCTTGTCTCGTCGGCAAGGATAATCTGGCCGTGGTAACGTCCAAACTCAATCTTAAAATCGATCAGTTTAATATCTGCCTGTAAGAAATAATTTTTCAATACTTCATTTACCTTAAAAGCATATTTTTTGATCGTTTCAATTTCTTCCCAGGTAGCCAATTTCATAGCCACCGCGAAATAGCTGTTGATCAGCGGATCGCCCAGCTCGTCGTTTTTATAGCTGAACTCAATCGTCGGCTCTTCAAACGGTGTGCCTTCGGGAACGCCGAGTCTCTTGGAGAAACTGCCTGCCGCTACATTTCTGATGATAACTTCAAGCGGTACGATCTCAACCTTTTTTACTGCGGTTTCTCTCTCGCTCAATTCCTCAATGAAATGAGTCGGAACGCCTTCCTTCTCCAGAATACGGAAGACATGGTTCGTCATCCTGTTATTGATCACGCCTTTTCCGACGATCGTCCCTTTTTTCTCACCGTTAAATGCCGTCGCATCATCTTTGTAATCTACAATCAGTACATCGGGATCCTCTGTCTTAAATACTTTTTTTGCCTTTCCTTCATAAAGCTGCTCTAATTTCTGCATCATGTTCCTCCTTTAAATCATTACGTTCGCATTATTATTCTACATTTTTTTCTCATACTTTTCAACCGTCTGAATGATTTCCTTCGTGTACTTCGGATAACGGCGGACAAGTTCTTTGATCTCTTTCTGAGCGCCTCCGGCCACGACTTCTTTGTTATAATCCATGCGGCGGCGCAGCGACTGTCTGCGGATAATCAGTCCGTGTCTGATCTCCACCATTTCCTTATGGTCTAAAATAGCCTCGGTCTGATGCAGCCAGACGGCCGGGTCCTTTACCTGATACCTTCTGAGTATCCGCAGGAGTTCCTGCTGGTTATAATCAAGATCCAGTTCCGCACGTTTGCACTTCTCACGCTCTTCTTTTTCCTGAAAATAAAGATTCCATGCGTTTTCCAGTTCCTCCGCACTTGTTACATTATATTTCAGGTAAAGATAATCCAGCAGATTTGTATTATTCACATAGCGGATCTTCACTTTATTCTGCAGCAGGATGATCTTGTTAATGCTAAGCTCCACTCTTTTCAAATCTCGTCTTGCCTCGGAATGCTTCACATAAATTAAAGTAATCGCAAAAGCCGCCACGCCGGCTGTAATCAGATATCCTGCCTTGGTATCCATCTCCATGAAAAACTGCAGGAACAAAAGGAGCGCAAAACAAAGTCCCAAAGCTGTCACGGAAATGATCGCCATGCCTCTTGTATCCGCAATCGCGCTGATCAGTTCATTTTTCCGGTAAAGATAAGCGTGCTTTTCCCCTTCCAGGCGGCTTAGATCCTTCTTTACCAGTTCCTGGTACTGCTCCGCCTCCTTGATCTTCGCACAGCCTTCCTCGATCTCATCCAGCATGCGCTCGATCTGCCTATAGCGGTCGTCGCTCATGCGTCGTTTCCTGCCCATGTAATCATCCCGGCTGTTTTGCAGAAGTTCCACTTTTTTGGCACAGTTTTTCAGTTCTTCCGCTTCTTCTTCGGGAAGCGCCTCGATCTCTTCCATATCTTTCAGATAGGAAGTCACCATATCGTATTCAAATGTCAGATTTTCCAGCTCTTTCGTGGCGTCCGCCATTTTCTCCAGACAATTGCGGACATAGGTTTCCCGTACCTCTTTGTTGTCAAAATCGACAGACTGCTCCGCTTCCTCTTCTTCCCCTTCCCAGTCAGTCTCTTCATACTCCATTTCGTCCGGTTCTCTGTTCCATTTCTTAAAAATTTTCTTGAAAATATTCATTGGAATAACCATGCCTTTCTCTTATCTTGCCACACTTTCCCGGTAGGCGCCCTTTAGCGAGGCCGTCAGTTTCTCTATTTCCTCATAATACTGTACCACGCCGCCCGATACGGCGCTGCTCTCCTCCTTGCATACCCGCAGGGTAAACAGCATCCTGTTTTCATCGGTCATCTCAAACTGTCCGGCCGCCTGTTCCACGGCCCGTTCCACCTGCAAAGATACCGCATGCAGATCAGGATGCTCTGCAATATATTCCACGTATTTTTTATCGTCATCCAACATTCTGCGCGCTATCAGGAACTGTTTCAGACTTTCCATACTGCCGTTTGTCCGGTAGGCGGTCATAAAGTCCTCCTGGGCGTGTTCAAACAGAAATAGTTTTGCATTGGCAACGCCTCTGTTATGCAGCGCTTCTCCGCGTATTTTCTTTTCTTCTCTCGGCAGTTTTAAAAGCAGTTCGTCATAACGCTCTATGGCGATCACATAACGGTTATTTTGCAGCATATAGTCCGCTTTGGCCTTCTGTCTTTCATAGGGATTCATACCGGCGCTGTTTTTGATGATCGTCTCAATATGCGAGATCACATCAGCCGGATATAGTCCTATGTACTCTAATATGGTTCCCACATATGCGCTCACCGAACACTTCTGGTTCACAAGTCCGTAAAGCGCATGCGCAAGCTTCGAAAGTCCGCATTGCTCATCTAACCATCGCGCAAGTTTGTCGCTTACAATGTCCTGATCCAACAGTTCCACGTTTTCTACAAGCGCATAACAAAGCTCTTCAGCGGAATATAGGTTTACATAAGTTTTTTCAAAAAAATAGGGTATTTCGGCATAATTCCCCGTACTCAATAAAATGCGGCTCATATCGTGCCCGCCTTTCTCTGTTATGTTACCATAAACTGCTTCTTCCATGTCTTCTTACTGGCCGGAAAAAATTCTCCGAATCCGATATCTTCTATTGTGGCTTCCACACATTCGGCCGAAAGCATCCTGATTTCAATTGCATATCTGCCAAACGCTCCCTCCCTGACAGGCGCGTCGTCCAAAATGATATCCTGCGACTTGGCTCTCTTGCCGGTAAGCGGTGTGATCAAAAAAGAAAGTACATTCTCTTCTCCCGGCAAAAGAATCTCACATTCTTTATGCACCTCATACCAGTTCTCTCCCGCATCCAGGAGCGCATAATACGATTCTTTGCCGCGGCGCAGTACATTCATGCCTACATTGGACTTCAATTTGTCCGGTCCCAGGAAAATATGTGCGCTTCCAATCTCACTCGGTTCAATTTTCTCCAAAAGTCCGAAACATGCTCCCTTGCAAAAAAGGTTATTCCCCTGAAACGCCCTGCGGTTTCTGCACAGAAATGCAAGCGACTCCTTCGCCCAGTCCCCCCGGAAACCGTCTCCTAACAAATAAGCCGCCGATACGATTCTCTCCGCGCACGTTCGCTGCAAAATATCCAGAAATTTTTCGTCAGCCAGCGCATAGCTGTCTTTCCTGATCTCCTCGTCCTCTTCTTCTCCCGGAAGCGCCAGCGCAGAGTACGTCTGTTCTTCGATCAAAACCACGATCGGCGTCGTTTTCTTATTCCTTTCCAGACGATAGGTTTTTAAGCGTATGCCGTTATGTTCACAGGCTAACACCTGATAATTCCACAGCTCCTCCGGTTGATGCAGTACGAAATAGTAGAAACTTTCCGTATGGCTCTGAAAATAAATACGCGTATTTTTCAGATTCAGATTGGCCGCCGCCCTGGTAAGGATCTCCACCATTTTATCATCCAGATGATCGACCGTAAACATGAGTGCACCGATATTTTCCGGTGTCGTGATAAAATTTAACAAAACAAGGCTTCTTTTAATAAACAGTGTCAGAAGAGCCGCCGGATCAAATTCCTCTTCTTCGATCCTGATCTTTTCTCCTTTTCTTGCAAGCTCTACCAGATTCATGACAAGGCAGCCTTCTTCCGTTTCCCCGTTTCTCAGCGCATCTTTGCCGTACAGCCACTGGTTTACCCCTTTCCGCTTCCACAGCGCAGTGGGAATATTGTACTGCCTTGTACCCATAACGGTAGCCACGCTCTCTACCTTATTTTCTCCATAAACGCAATAGCTGATCTGTGAAAAATCGCTGCTCAGGTCATAGCCTGCAAGCACACTGCCTTTATGCACTTTTTCTTCATTTTTTCTATCAAAGAACATAACTGCTCCTCTGGTCCGATCGACAGCAGAATCCGGCCGTTCATACTATCGTAAAGAGTTTATTGACCATAAAGTCCTTTTTATAGTATTCTTCCAATAATTTGTCCACTGTATCATAATCCTGCATCGTTTTGCCGATCATAATATCATTGAGCAGGCTGAAACGGCTGTTCATGTGCACATCATCCCTGCTGTCGTTTTTACTGACCGTTGCGCTGTGCGTAACCTGTTCCCGGCCATCCGCATCTTCGGTAATATAATATTGTAATCTTTCCCCGAAAAAGAGAATGAATTCTTTCACGCAGATACCGGAAAACATATCCTTCATCACTTCTTTAGCATATTCCTGCTTCTCTTCTCCCTCTTTCTGGATCAGATAATGGATCATAACGCGGTGTCCGGGTTTCGCGCGGTATTCTAAAATCACCTTGTCCTGCAGGGCGTCAAGCGCCGGCAGATACCCCTGGTAGGCATGAAAAAGAGGCAGGACGATCTTCTGCTTTAACAACTCCCGCAGGAATCCGCGGATCACTTCTTTTATTTCTTCCGTAATTTCTTTCGGATTTTCGGCATAATATTTTAAGTATGCGATCAGGCATACCTGATGCAGTCTGAGTTTCTCCCGGTACAGGCGCAGTATGTCCTGACATAAAAGCGGTTCGGCGATCTTTTCTTTTATCACATAATCATAACAGCATTGTGCCAAAAAGGCCAGGGTCACTTCCTCTTTCCCGTTTTCTTTCATATAAGAGTGAAAGATTTCCATGCTCTCGCCTATATAGGCTCCGGTATAAAGCATCTGCACGAGAATCCGTTCGCTCATTTCATAAGTATCCACACCGAAGTCATGCGCTGCTTTCCAGATATTACGCATATCCTTGATACTGCCGTTGTAATAGCGGATCAGATATTGCAGTATCTGTTCGTCATATTTTCCTTTGTCCAGCACATAAAGAAGCATCCCGGTCATCCGTTTTTCTTCTTCCTGCCCGTTAAGCGTAAGCAGTCTGCTGCAGAGTCTGACAAGCGTTTTGACATCGATTCCATACGGTCCGGTAAGGCAGACCCATGTATAGGCTTCCTCATACATACCGCGCAGAACCATCGTACGTATGACTTCCTTTCTGTCGCCGCGTGCGATCTGTTCGGGTTTTAGCGCGAACAGATATTCATCCAGTTCCCACATACGGTCTTTTTCATAATAAAACTGTATCATCCGGATCCTGATCTCCTGACGGATCTGTTCCCTCATAAAATCGGAGTCCGCAAGACGTTTAAAACGTTCAATATTGTCTTCCAGCAGCGTTATCGCATTTTTATGGTCGAAGCAGATATAGAGATCATACCCTAAATGTTCCCTGATATAAGGAGCCGCCATTAGGATCAGTTTCCCCGTCGTGTTCAGGTGTTCCGCTTTGTAGGAAATACTCTTGGTATAACGGTCATGCGCACCATCTTCCAGCAAAATCTTACATTCCTCATCATAGATGGGCACCTGGGCACGGCCTCCGGTAACCGGATAGGCCATCTCCTTCGTACCGTACGGATAAACGAGGATCACCTGCTTTATCTCGTCATTTTCTATCGTAATATCCTGCATGAACAGCAGGTCGAGCAGATGTCCGGCAACTTCTTCATCCACAATGGACTTGGTGAGGATATTGCGGTAAAGATAGGCCAGATTCCTGTTGATCCTGTCCTTCTTGATCTGTTCCACCACAAACCGCTCCATTGCGGGCATATAATTTATATAAATATCCGGTATTTCTTCCTGGTGCTTTAATACATACACATACAGCCATGCCGTAATCTCATAGCTTAAATCACTCTGATAGGAAAAATACATCAGGATCATCTTCGGCAGTGTTCGTGAATCGTCCAACGTTACCGACATCATATAGTATTCATACAATCTGGTGATCCGCAGATTCTGTTCCACGCCGGCCTGATACCATGCGAAATATTGACTGCCGTATTTATTGCCTTTGATCAGCGTCGTGCAGATAGCATGCAGAATATCGCTCTGCGGATGCCTGTCATAGCAGGACATCAGGATCCGGAGCAGAAGCGCCGAATACCCTTTCTGCTTCTGCGCAAGGTATAATACCTGTATCATGATATCGTCTTTCATGACTTCATTTTTCACGGCATAATTCAAGATCTGTAATTCGAAATCACCAAGCTTTAATAACATCGCCGGATTCATGCATAACAGATTCCAGGCTTCTATATAAATGAGCGGACTCTTACAGCGGTAAGTAAACAGTTCTTCCAAAAGCGCCCATTTTCCGGAGGCGCTGCGGCTGTATTCATCCGATACGAACAGCAGGAGCCATGCGATCCGCCAGTTTCCGCGATTTCTCTCATAATACCATGCAATGACCCGTGCTATCTCATCAATATCACTGTCACTTTTGCCATAAAGGGTGGTCAAATATAAATAGTAACACCACAGCTCAGGCTTCTCTTTCTGCAGCGATTCTAACAGTTCCCTTTCCTGTTCCAGAATCCACTGCGCCTCATGAAAACGTTCTTTTGTCATAAGCAGCTGTGCCTGAAACAATTTGGCCGCCACGTCATTCCCATCGATCTCCTGCAAACGTTCCGTCAGCTTACCGGTTTCTTCCATCCAGGTTTTGACACTGATCTTTTTTAAACGAAACGCCTGATAAAACTGCAGAAGCTGTGTAATGACACGCTTTTTTTCTTTGTAAAAGCCGAATCTCCTGCGGATACTTTCCACATGACAGATAACCGTAACCGGAACCGTTATCGTCTTTCCGTAACCGATAATACGGATACAGCCATAATTATTACCGGCATGGAGCCTGTCCTCTTTGATATAATAATACAGCCTGTACAGATTGCCGAGGAATGCCCCTTCCCCAATGACATTCTCATGGATCTCCAGAAAATCTCCTTCGGTTTCTATCCGCAGATGTGTATACCCCCAGCCGTTTCTATTGATGACCAGCGTATATCTGGAAGCGGGCGCAGGATTTTCTATTCTGATCTGCGACTCTTCGGGAAGAAACTCTACCGGTTTCTTTTTGTTGATCTCTATCAGAAACTCTTCCACATTGTGTTCGTTCCCATAAAGTCCGGAAAGTCCTTTATAGGCCGCATAATGCTGTCTGTCGTTTCCTTTAAAGACCTGCTCAAATTCCCTGCTGTAAAAGAGTCCGACCGCTTCCGTCCAGCTGCTTTTCGCAAGATTCGTAAAATGAAAAAGATTCTTGATCGTTCCAAGGCTTGATTCGATCAATGGTAACTTTAATATAACAGAAAAAGGGAGATAATATTCTCCCTGATTTGATACGATATGAAAGGCGCCTTTTATCTCTGTTCCCGCCTCCATTTCGGAAGTATCCAACCGGTAAAAAATCTCGTCCCGGCTTCCTCCAAATGTCGGCGTAAGACATTCCATGCGCAGATCCGAAGACACCACGCAGCCTTCCGTCAAAACACCTTCCGGTCCGAAGATCGTAAAAGAACCTTCCAACAGCTCTCCTGCCTGTACGGAAGCCTCTATCTGCGGGCATGAAAAATCCAGAGAACCATTCTCATACTTAAAATTTCCGTCCAGTATCTCCTGAATAATCTGCTTCACTTCCCGCACCACGCTTTTCTCGTATTTCGCACCCATTTCCCATGCAGTCTCTTGCCGGGTCTGCATTCCTTCCACACCCACTAATGCCGCTGTATTTCGTTCTTCGTTCAAGAATTGCGCAGCGATTCTTGCAATGCAGACCGCCGGGTCTGCATTTATTATACCATTCAACTGCCATTTTCTGCAAGGCAAAACGTAGACAGTGCCGAAGAGTACTTCTCCGGCACATTTTTCTCCTTATCTATTAACCCGGTTCCGATATCCGGCTGACTCCTACATAAACATCTGATATTTCATACCATGTAGGATAGTCCGTGATCCCGCTTGCCGGCAGACCAAACACCCGCTGGAACACACGTACCGCTTCCGCCGTCCGCGAACCGTAAATCCCATCCACCGTAACTTTCGGAATGGCCGGATAATTCTGCGCAATCCGGTTAAGCTGCTGCTGCAATTGTCTGACTTTATCTCCAGACGATCCGATCGTCAGATTATATCCCGGCCAGGATGAGGGCACACCGGCTACGCTGACTGCGGAATTAATATACATGTCGCTGCCGTAATAATAGCGGATGATCTCAATCGCGGAATATCCTTCATCCCCCAGGTACTTTGACCCCCACTGGCTCAAACCGTTGCATGTCACTCTCTGCCCGTCACAGTACGACGTAAAGATCGGCTGTCTGACCCCCGGCCTGGAAAGATAATTGGCAAAAATACTGTCTACCAGTCTGTCAATGTTTCCGTATGTGTTTCTGCCGCGGATCCATTTCTGATCATATGCGGTAGAAGATGTGATCGTGAAGTTGTAGCCCTGGTTGCGGTACCATATGGTCAACGGTCATTCAGCGCTGCAGACTGCCCTGCTTTCCACGGCCCGTTCCGATAAAACAGAAATGACAATATCGTCGCGCTGCACCAGCCGATGGGCCACGCACACCAGATGCCGATATATCCCCATTGAATCGAAAAGCTAACCGCCAGCATAACGCGCAGAAGCAGATCCGTAAAAGTGGATACCATAAATTGTTTCATCATTCCCGTACCGCGCAGAATCCCGTCCGCCACAAGTTTCACGGATACCACAAAATAAAACGGCGCTGCAATATTCAAAAACCATATTCCAGAAAGCAATGCGGACTCCGATGGGTCTTCCATAAAGATCCCGATCAACGGACCGCTTGCCAGAACATACCCTGCCACGATCGGTATACACAATATCCAAACCATTTTGACTGCCGCCTTAAATCCTTCCCTGACACGTGCCGGAATGCCTGCCCCCATATTTTGAGCCGCGTAATTGGAGACGCCGTTTCCTAACGTCGTAAACGAAGTAATGACCAGATTATTTAATTTGACTGCCGCCGAATATCCTGCTATGACACCGGCCCCATATCCGTTGATAACTCCCTGGATAATGATATTGCCGAATGAAATGAAACTCTGCTGTAAAATACTCGGCACTGCTATCATGCTTATTTTTTTCAGCAGATCCATGGAAAAAAAGGGCGCTTTTGTTTCTGTTTTAATTGCCGAAAGCCTTATTTTTACTACGATAACGGCCAGCACACAGCTGATTCCCTGGCAAAGAAACGTCGCCCAGGCAACGCCCGCAACCCCCATATGAAAGGCCGAAACAAACAGGATATCGACAGCGATATTGGAAGTCGATGAAAGAGCCAGAAAGATAAAAGGCGTTTTGGAATCTCCAAGCGCCGAGAAGATCCCTGTCGCCACATTATAAAAAAGCAGAAACGGAAATCCCCATATATAAATATCCAGATACAATTTGGAATCCGCAAAGATTGTCTCCGGTGTCCTGACCATGTGAAGAAGTCCCGTACACGCCAAAATACCCGCAAGCATCAAAACCGCACATAATACGGTGCTGGCTGTCAGGGCCGTATAGACGGCAGTCTTCATCTCCTGATATTTCCTTGCGCCAAACAGCTGTGAAACAATAACGGAACATCCTATATTACAGCCAAAGGCAAAGGCGATAAAGATCAGCGTGATCTCATAGCTGTTGCCCACTGCCGCAAGTGCATTTTCTCCGATCAGTTTACCGGCTACGAGACTGTCGGCTATATTATATAACTGTTGGAAAATAATGCTGCCGAATAAAGGCACGCAGAATTTCCATAATACGGTTTCCGGTTTTCCTACTGTCAGATCTTTGTTCATTGCAATACTGATCCCCTTCCCGCATTCTGCAGATTTCGAATCTGCAGATTTTGTTTGCTGCCGATTCTTGTTATTGCTTATTTCATCTATCGGTATTATACTTTTTATAAATAGATTTGAAAAATATATGTTTTATATTATTTCTATATCAATTTTATATATCTTTTGTCACGGAACATCATTGAAAAATCATTCCCCGTTACTCTGCTGTTCTGCCAAAAAAGAAATTGCGAAACTTTACTTTCACAGCCGGAGTTTGGGCGAAAGGAGTCTACCATGGATATCAGCTACGAATATTACCGTGTTTTCTATTATGCCGCCAAATACAGAAATTTCACCCTTGCCGCAGAATCGCTGCACGGCAGCCAGCCGAACATTTCCCGGACGATCAAACTCTTAGAACATGATCTGGGCTGCCGGCTTTTTATCCGTGCAGGCCGCGGTATCGTACTGACACCGGAAGGCGAACGGTTATATTCCCATGTAAAGAGCGCGGTCGAACAATTACAGAGCGCTGAAGAAGAGATCAAAATGTTTACCGGATTACACAAAGGCACCGTAAACGTCGGAGCCAGTGAGACTGCCCTGCATTTGCTGCTCCTGCCTGCACTGGCGCGGTTTAAGAAAATTTATCCGGATATCCGCATCCGCATCCGGAACCACCTGACCATGCAGGCCATTGATTCCGTCAGGCAGGGTCTCGTGGATTTTGCCGTAGTCGCTTCTCCTGCCGATATTCCGGATACACTTAAAACAACCCCGCTGACGCAGTTTCAGGATATTCTGATCGGCGGGAATGCTTTTCAAGAAATAGTCCAAACGCCAGTTTCCCTGAACGATATTTCTCACTATCCGCTTGTCTGTCTGGGAGAAAATACGATGAGCTATCGCTTTTATGACAGTTTCTACCGCGAACACGGCTTATGTCTGAAGCCGGAATTTGAAGCGGCCACTACGGACCAGATCCTGCCTATGGTCAAAAACAACCTGGGACTTGGATTTTTCCCCGAAAGGATGGCAAAAGAAGCTCTGACAAACGGGGAGATCTGCCGGATCCCGCTGCAGGAAAGTATTCCCTGCCGGGATATTTTGCTTGTGGAAAATACGGAACGTTCTTTGAATGTTGCAGCGGGAACTTTGAAAGATTTGCTGATAGATGCTTTCCTTTCCATACGGGCATGAAACGATCCATCCGTCTATTTATCTGCCCGTAATAACACAAACCACCGGTAACAATGACAATTATCTGTCTGACAATAAGCCTGTCATCATTACCGATGGTTTCCATCATTTTTTATTCTTTTCGTTTCCTAATTTGCCAAAATGGATATTGCATGCATATAAGCATCCGCACCGCGGGCACATGTTACGGTGATCTTTTTGCCGGTTACCAGTACTTTACAGTTATTGACATTTCCCAAGGTATCTAGTTTCAGTTCCATCTCTCCGGCACTCGTTGACAGATACAGTATATTCTCGGTAGATTTACTGCTTACGGTCCCTGTTACTGTCGAATAAGAACCGGACAATGTTGCAGGCTGTACATAATTTTTTTCTCCCGCGATAGCCGCCGCATGCATATAGGCATCCGAACCGCGGTAAACGGAAACCGTCACTTTCCGTCCGGGAATCATCATTAAGCCGTTTCGGGAATCCGTGTTGCCATCGATTACCACCTGCATCTCGCCGCCTGTGGTTGTCAAATACAGCAGATTCTCTTTCGTATTGCTTCCTACGGTACCCGTCACTACGGTCGTCGATGCATTGACCGGACCTGCCGGCATGGGCGTATACCCTGTCGAACCTGTCGTAACTGCTGCCGCCGAAGAATCAACAATGCTGACTGCATGCATATAAGCATCCGAACCGCGGGCACATGTGATGGTATAGGTTTTGTTGATCACAAGTACGCTGCATCCGCTCATATTGGTAGACGGATCAAGTTTAATCTGCATCTCGCCCGCATATGTATTAAAATAAAGCACGTCCCCTTTTGTCTTCTCTCCAATTGTCCCCGTTACCGTCGATGTTTTGGAAGAGTCCACAGTAACACCGACCGTCTGCGCACCGCTCGTAATCTTCACCGCATGCAGATAACCATCGGAACCATGCGATACCGAAACACTTATTTTCTGATCCGGCAGTAAGATCTTACAGCTGCTCGTGTCCGTTCCGCTGTCCAGCTTTATATGCATCTCGCCTTCCTGCGTAGAAAGTTTCAATAATTCCGAAGTCGTTCCCGACATTACGGTTCCGTTAACCGTAGCAATGACTTCCGCCGCCGTCACATTCATCTGCGCTGCCGGTACCATAAGCATACACAACATAAGGCAGGCCGCTGTCCATAGTTTTATCCGCCTGTACTTTTTCATTTTTACCCCTCCCTAAATTATGGTAACCAGATTATACTTCCAATTTTACATATTATGTAAATCTATCATACAATATATATCGCCAAAAAGCAATGCTTTCTTCTACTAAAAAATGCAAATATTTATAAATTTTTTCCAAAAACACCGCCATAATACTTATATTTTCTAAAAAGCAAAAAGCGCAGGGGGTTGATCCTGCGCTTAATGAATTACGTAAACGGATTATGGAGTATGATTAACATAAGGTCAGACCCGGCGGTCTGACCTGCAAGAATTGCTTCCGCAATTCTTGTCTGCTTTCCTCTACTGCCCGTGCATCTTTCTCTCACAACATAAGGTCAGACCCGGCGGTCTGACCTTATATACCAATCCTTTTATCGCACGCCGTCGTCTCCGCCGCGTGTCCACATGATGTTCTGGCTGATCATCTGATCGATATCCATACCGATGATCTCAGATGCCCTGGCTTTGGCAATGCCTTCATTTGCCGTTCCGAGATTCTTATAGATTTCATAAGCCGGTTTTTTATTGCCGTTTAAGTCATACAGCCCAAGCGCCAGATTGCTCTCCATTTCACTGGCTTCGTCCGTCTGACGGAACAGCATGAACGCGTCAATGTCGGGAATCGAAGCCGCCTTGAGATAGCCGTAGGCTACGGAAGCCTCCTGTTCCTTCGTGCCGAAGCTCGAAGTATAGCCGATCTCTGCAAGGGAAATACTTCTTACTTCTCCTGCCGGATTCAGGAAATTGCCCTGATGCATATAATTGATCAGTATGTCAATGTTCTGCATCGTAATGTACGGAGACGTAATGCTGTTTTTCACCCATACGGCCGGTCCGTTCCATGCATACGGATCATACAGCGGAGAGTTATACGGATGGAACGAAAGACCCCAGTCTATATTGCCCTCTCTGTTGATATAATAGTTAAAGGTATCCAAATAATCTTTTGACAAAAAGCTGCCGGGATTGGATTTACGGTTCCATTCCTGATCAATGGAATTATAGATCCGCACATTGGCATTCATGCTTTTCATTTCGTTATAGATGATACGGAACGCTTTTACATATATATTTACATTAAAATCCAAAGATGTCGATTCCGTATACCACCATGACGTCCGTGCATTTACTTCATTGCCCACGATCCAGTTATCTACCTGTCCGCAGCCAAGCTGTCCCGAATAGCGCTGTCCGAGAAAAGCGCCGACAGCCTTTAAATGTTCCGTCCCGGCAGCATCGTCCACATTCAGCGCATACCCCGGACAGGATCCGCCTCTTGCCATCGGATGAATGAGATCCTGAGAGTAGAGGCCGTCACCGCGGTTTAATAAAACCATTGTCACCTGCAGTCCGTAACTGTTAAAGCTCCTTATCATGGAGTCGAATTTACCGATCATATCACCGTTAAAATAGTATGTCTTTCCATTATAGTCAAACGGAATCGCACCGGGCACCGACGCTGCAGAGCAGATCTCATCAACTGCCATATTGTACACGACCTGTTTGATGCCAAGCGCCTGCAGTTCGCCGTTTGAAGCTTTGGTAAGATCCGGCAGAATGCCTTTGATCCCGTTATCCTTACGTGCCGATGTATAGGCTGCAAGCGCTTCCGGATTCGTAATATAATGCTCGTCGCTCACCTGAACCATCTGCCCGCCCTGTTTCACTGCGACCAGAAATTTACGGCTCAGATTGGAATCAGCCGTATTATAATTCAGAGGAAAACTTACGGAAACGGAAGTCCCGGCATCTGCTATCGCAACGACGTTCCCTGTTGCACCGTCCTGGTATACTTCATCGGCATAGACATAAAATTTGCCGTCATCACTTGACGGAATACTGCCTGCACTGAGCTGACAGACAACGTTTGTCCCCGAAATCAGACAGGAATCGATCTTCACGGGACGTCCTGCCGCTTCCACATACGCCATCTCATCCCCCATGATCTTTGTACTTCCCATTGCCAGAACACAAACAGCGGCAGTCAGCACTGCCAGAATCATTTTTCTTATGTTTCTCATAGTTCCTCTCCTCATTGTGTATTCAATTTCTTCTGCGGATATTATATCATGTCATCGGGAAAAAGTCATTAAAGATTATCATTCCCCCCGAAAATCCGGTGGCTGCCTTACCATTCCGTATACACCCTGTTGAGCGTAAATGACAGAATTGCCAGTATATTGGCGTAAATGGCACTTTCCGGCCAGGTTGCATAAATCTCGGAAGAAGCTACATTCTTTATATAATCTTTATACCGTACATAATAGTTTGGCGCGCTGCTGTCGGATGGCACGCCATCGTGTACGACAACAAACTCCGGAACCACTACTCTGCTTAAGACAATCTCCCCTGTCTCATCCATCGGTTTGATCTCATCTTCCGGAATCTTCGGCGGATATTCTCCGTACAGGGTATGATCCGGAATGATGATCACCTCTTCCGATTCCTGCGCTGTTTCCGTCGGTATCATCTGGATATTCTGCACAGCCGTCACATCCGGCAGTACTTCCACACCGGAAACGATTACCGGCTCGTATCCCGGCGCCTCTACGGTCACATTATATTCCGAATAAGGCATCGGAGATTCCGGCGTCAGGCTGTAGGAAAGCGGCGGCGCGGAAAGCTGTACTTCCTCCGCCTGCCCGGAAATGTCCGTTTGCAGCGTTTCAAGTGTTGTTTCAGGCGTTCCTGTATAGGCGATGGAAATCACGGCGTTTTGAATCGGTATCAATCCGATATTGGAGGTCACATTAATCTGCAGTCCGCCGGTTTGTTCTCCTTCCATCTGCGCATTTCTAAACGTTTTTACGTCCATATATTTACCTGCTTCAACCTTATTATCTTTCTAGTTATCATATGCAGATATTCGAAAGCGGTCACTGGTACGGCTCCTGTTATCCCTACGGCAGTCCGGCAAATTGTTTCTGCAGATCATAATATCCTTTCCGAAGTCTTTCCGTGTACGGATAATAATCCCAGTCCTCCCACTGATATTCCCGCAGCTTTACGGTTCCGGTCTCTTTCGTGGAAAGTCCTATACCGATTCCCTCTACAGTGGTTCCCGAAAAACCGCCGTTTCTCCAAAAGTCGCCCTCGATCTCCTTACGGGAAGGATCTCTGAAACTGAGCATGAGCCATGGAATGCGCACCTCGAGGATATCGCCGTCGTAATAAAAATCTGCCAGCGAATCGTATTCTTTTACATCATAATCATTTGTTCCGAAAACAAGCTTTCCCGCCTCAAATCTCTGCAGCGGAATGACCTCCGCCCGGTCCTGTAAGACCAGCTCGCGTTCAAGCAGAAAATAGATTGAATGGAACAGGGTATTATCCGGCCTCTGCATTTCACTTGTTGTCGTAATGCTCTTATCGTATTTATCGTATTCATATTGATAGCGGTCGTAATAGCTTTGGACCAAAAGTTCCGAGTTCTCTTTTCCGTCCAATACCAGAACAAAATCCACCGGTTTATTAAACCGGAGTTCTTCATAGGACATACTTCCCGAATTTGGCGTGATATCAAAGGGAATCCAGAGCTTTTCCGTATCATAATGCGCATTTTCCTTTTGTATCATCAGATAAAGATACGCACAGTCATATTTTACGGATAAAGAAGCGTCTTTGGTCTTCAGGAAAAAATCGTCCTCATTCCATTCATCAGCCTTTCCATCCAGAATAACCGTCGCACCGTTTTCTCCCGGTATAAAATCAAGCAGTCCAAAATGCTGCTCACATGTCATTACATCGTACCAGTATGCCCGGCGGTCCGGATTGGTATAACCTTCCGTATTCCATGTCCGCTTGAACCATTCGTCCTGCCAGGTAAAAACAAGTCCGCCCGCATAGCCGGTATCATATATATCCTGCATCATTGCCACAAGCATTTCACCCTGCTCGTCTTCCGTCTTATTTCCCTGATCGAAACCGGTATAAATATTGGCATGTGTCACGCCTCTGGATGCAGGAATACCGAATTCTGCAACCACAACAGGCATATCATGCACCTCGATCATGTCTTTCAGATAAGCTTTATAGGTATTGACGCTGCCGTCCTCATCACGATAATCACTATACGCTTTCTCCGTATATAGGAAATTCGGATAATAAGGATAAATATGATAAGAGGCAAATAAGCCGCTGAGAAAAGCATCTGTCGGCTCTATATTTTCCACATTCAGATCGATTCTGTATTCTTCCTCCATCGTCTCACTGGGATGCTCCAGCACATCCGCCGTCGGCCAGTTGGAATAGCTAAGCGGTCTCTGCATGCCATACTTGTCCATCTCGTAAGAAAGGATATAGTCTCCCGTCTGTGTCCAGAATACTTCAAATGGTTCCAGATCCTCAGCGCAAAGATACGTACCTTCATATGAGGTAATCTCCGGATTATTTTCATTGGTGACCGATACAAATGTCGCATCCGATTCAATGCCCAGAATCCAACCGATGACATATGGTGAAATATCATATTGATAAATACCGGAGGCTTTACCGGGATGCTGCTCTATCGTGCAATTACCATGGATCAGATCCACAATATTTTCCATATCCTGATATAAATATTTCTGCATTCCCTCGTCAAATGCATCCCCCGTTTCCGTCAGTCTCGTTTCATCATACCATGTCCCGTGGAATAAATAGAGCGGTTCGTCCGCCGTCTGATTATATTCGTAAAATGCCTCATAAAAAGCCGGCGGCTGCACCGTATAGACTCTGACGGCGTTGGCGTTCATTTCACCGATCTGCTGAAACCATCTTGCGTACTCTTCCTTGGTAACAGCCGTTTCTCCCGGAAAATATCCCGGCTTGCCAAGTCCTAAGTTAACGCCTTTTATATAAATATCTTCAAATTCACTGCCATTATATACGCTCAGGTACTGCCCCTGTGCTTTGAAATAATATGCTGCGCCGTCTTGAACATACGGAGCCGTCACGTTTTCAGGCGTATATGTCTGTATTTCTTCCGCTTTCTTCTCCGACGCCGTTTTTATTTCATCAATTTTACGCCCGTACTCGCTTTCACAGCCGGTCAGGCATACTGCAAGCAATAACAAAAACAGTATTTTTATTCCGTTTGTTTTTTTCATTCCTTCTTCCTGCCCCCGTAACATCACATATGATAATCCATATTTATTTTATTACTTTCTTTTGCACCATGCAATCATTTCGTCTGCAAAAACGCAGCAAAAAGTTCTTTCCAGAGTGAAAAGTCTTTATATTTCTTCGTTAATTTTCCGAATCACACGGCACGGATTCCCGACTGCCAGAGAATTCGGCGGGATATCCTTCGTAACGACGCTTCCGGCGCCTATTACACAGCCATCTCCTATCGTTACCCCTGGAAGAACAATGACGCCTCCGCCCAGCCAGCATCCGTTTCCGATCTTTATGGGCAGCGCATAGGTGCGGCAAAAATATTCTTCCCGTCCCGGATGCCAGTCGGGCGTAAGCCTTTCGGACAATTCGACAGGATGTGCGGCGGTATAGAGCTGTACATTTGATGCGATCAGCACATTGTCACCAATGATGATCTCATTGCAGTCCACAAATGTACAATTCATATTGACAGACACGTTGTTTCCGAGATAGATGTTTCGTCCGTAATCACAGATAAAAGGAAGTCCGACCGATACGTTCGTGCCGATCCGGCCAAACAGTCGTTTCAGGATATTCACTTTTTCTTCTTTCTGTTCATATGCCAGTGCATTATATGCCTGCAAAAGTTCTCTTGCCTGCGTTTTGAATGCAATAAAAATCTTATCATGGCAGTTATAATATTCGCCTGCCATGCATTTTTCCAATTCATTCATCGGATCGCGCCGCTCCTTCTTTTCCTATTTGACACTCATAGAACCGTTCGTGCTTCCACATGACCAGTTTATCATAAAAGACCTTTATTTCCTATACACCGATACGAAATAAAGGTCTTTCTTATTTTCCATTCGTTCCTATTTGGTAAGCATCATCATAATATCATTGCTTCTTGCCACGAATTTGGTCATTGCTTCCGGCTCAAGAGGCGCCTGCTGTAAAAGTGCGAGATCATAAAGCTGTTCACAGATCATCTTCACATTCTCATCCTCTTTATTCTCTATTACATACTGCACAAGCGGATGGCTGGCATTCAGGATCAGTGTTTCGCCTTCTTTATTCCCAAACATCCCCATGTCCATTCCCGGCATGGAATACATCTTCATCATATCCTGCATTCTTCTGCTCTCTTCGGACAAAGTAATCATGGAAGAAATCTTTTTATTTTTGAGCTTTTCTACCTTTACGGTAATGGCATCTTTCTTCAAAACTTTCTTCATCAGCTTGGCGATCTCTTCAGCCTGTTCTTCCATTTCCTTCTCGGCCTTCTTCGTCGTCTTTGCTTTGAACGTATCGGTCAGATCGGCATCGATTCTCTGGAATTTGATACCTTCGTTCTTGGCCTCCAACTGAGACACGAAAGGCTGATCGATGTTATGCGTCAGGATAACGGCATCCATTTTTGCAGACTTAAACATGTTAATATACTGGCTCTGCTGTTTTTCGTCCGTAACATAATAGATGACTTTTTCCTTCTTGTCGTCCTTTTCCTCATCATCCGAAACGGTTTCGCCATTTTCGTCTACAACTTCTGCTTCCACCTTTTCACCGTTTTCGTCTATCGCTGCTGCGCTGTTTTCGTCTACTATTTCCGCCTCGACTTTCTCGCCGTTTTCATCTACCGCTTCTGCACTCCCGGCATTTTCATCCGTCTCATCCGGGTCTATCTTATTGACTTCCAGACATTCGGGCAGCGTCATATACTTACCGTCCAGATTTTTAAACAGAATATAATCTGTCATTTTCTCACAGAACTTATCGTCCTTTAAGCAGCCGAATTTGATAAACGGACTGATGTCGTCCCAGTATTTCTCATATTCTTCTTTTTCGGTCTTACACATACCGGAAAGTTTATCGGCAACTTTCTTCGTAATATATTCGTTGATCTTCTTCACAAAACCATCATTTTGCAGCGCGCTTCTGGATACGTTAAGCGGCAGATCCGGGCAGTCGATAACGCCCTTTAAGAGCATCAGAAACTCCGGAATGACTTCTTTGATATTGTCCGCAATAAACACCTGATTGTTATAGAGTTTGATCGTTCCTTCGATGGACTCATATTCCATATTGATCTTCGGGAAGTACAGGATTCCTTTTAAATTAAACGGATAGTCCATATTCAAATGGATCCAGAAAAGAGGTTCTTTATAATCCTGGAACACTTTTCTGTAAAACTCCAGATACTCTTCCTTCGTACATTCATTGGGATGTTTACCCCATAACGGCTGTGTCTCGTTCAAAAGTTCGGGACGTTTTGTGATCTTTAATTTCTGCTCGTCCTCTTCTTTTTCTTTCTTGATTTCTTCTACTACAGTATCCGTATCCAGTTTTTCGGCTTCGGTAATGATCTGTGTCTCTGTCGTATTTGCTTTGGAAAGATAGATTTCCATCGGCATGAAAGAGCAATACTTTTTAATGACTTCTCTCGCCTTATATTCATTGCAGAATTCCAGGCAGTCCTCATTGATAAAGAGGGTGATTTCCGTACCGACTTCACTCCTTGTCCCCTCGTCCATATCAAATTCCGTACCGCCATCGCATGTCCAATGTACCGCTTCTGCACCCTCTTTATAAGAAAGCGTATCGATCTGTACCTCATCGGCTACCATAAAAGCGGAATAAAATCCCAGGCCGAAGTGCCCGATGATCTGATCCTCATTTGTTTTGTCTTTGTATTTTTCAATAAAATCCGTTGCGCCGGAAAAGGCGATCTGATTGATGTATTCTTCTACTTCTTCGGCAGTCATACCGATTCCGTTATCGATAAATTTCAATGTTTTTTCTTCCGGATTCACAATGACCTGAATCTTTGCCTTATAGCCATCAGGCATCGTATATTCGCCCATCATATCAAGTTTTTTCAGTTTGGTGATCGCGTCGCAGCCGTTCGATATCAGCTCGCGGAAGAAAATGTCGTGATCCGAATATAACCACTTTTTAATGATCGGAAAAATATTGTCGCTGTTAATAGATAAATTGCCATGTTTTCCTGCCATGTTTATCACATTCCTTTCTTTTTTCCATAAAATAATTTCTTGCAAATACAATCTAGAAAACAGTTTAATGCGCCCACATCCAAAAGTCAAGAAAAAATTAGCACTCAATAGGTTTGAGTGCTAACAACATGCGTAAATTCTTGATATAATCAAGCGTTGAAGATTTCTAAATTTTTTCTAAACTGGTGGAAATATTCCCTCCTGTATTTCACCGCCGTCTGATCCCTTATCAGCCTTTATGCATCAAAACAAGCATGATAAATGTCAAAAAAATTCGCCGATGTCACGTTCTCATCATGGATAAAACCGACGCTCTCCCACAATTCTTCATTCAGTTTCCTGGTCAGTGTCTTTACAAAAGCATCGTACTCCTGCCCGAATACTTCTTCCCTGCGCTGCTCGACAATCTTGATTTTATTGCTGTCGGTCTCTTCCTTGTCAAACGTACTGATACATTTGATGATATGATAACCCGATTCCGTTTCCACGATATCGCTGCATTCACCAGTACCGAGATTAAACGCCGCTTTTTCAAATGCAGGATCCATCTCTCCTTTGCCGAAAGAATAGGTGCTTTTTTCATCTTCACTGTAATGTCTGATCAGTTCGTCAAAATCCTCTCCGGCCTGCACGCTTTCCAAGACTTCGCAGGCGGTCTGGTAAGCATCCTCTCTGGCTTTCTGCGTATACTCGATTTTTTTACCGGTGCCGTCCAATGCATATGTTTTGATCAGAATATGCTGGACGGTGATCGTTCTTGCCTCATCATCGCTGATCTCGGGGTTAATGTCCTTGATAATATATCGGTACACTTTTTCCGCAAGGGCATATTCGGTATATAGTCCCCTGATCGTCTCTTCGTCGATTCCCATCGCTTCGATTTCTGTCTCGTTCAGCAAAGCATAATAGGTTTTGGCCGCGTCTTTTGCCTGTTCCAGTTCTTCGTCCGTCAGCTCCACCTGGTACTGTTTGGCCATCAGATTCATTGTCTTGATCTGTGCGATCTGTGCCAGGGCAATATCTTTTACATTCTGCTCAAGGGTCACGTCACCCAGATTAATGTTCCATATCTCCGTCCCGTAGGCGCTTTCATACTGGTTCTGAATATTGGTCAGATAGACCATGATTTCCGGCAATGTACACGACATTGTTTCGATACGGAATATTTCGTCTTTTTCAAATCCCGTCGTCAGTACCACCTTAACGCCATCAGAATCTCTTGCGCCGCACCCTGTCAGGGGAGATACTGCCATACACCAAACAAGCAGACATGCGGCGGCTTTTTTCCTTTTTATCATATCGTTCCATATACCTTTCTATATCTGAACAGTCACGTGTATCAGTCCAGTCGCTTTCCCTCTTTATTATACCAGTTTTGACCGTTTGTCAGTACATAATCCTCATCCGACAAAACTGCCTTAATATAATCCGCCGCCGAAAACAGTTTTCTCTTAAAAGCGATGCCGCCGCCCAACAGATCCGTATGATGAATATCCGACCCGGCCGTCATGGGCAGATGGTTTTTCTTTGCATAAGCGATCGCTCTTTCGTCAAATATCCTGTTAGAATGTGCACCGCTGTATGAATTGGAATGCGCGGCGTTGATGCCTTCCACACCATCCACCCATTCCGGGAAAAGGCGGACAGCCGGGATATAACCGGCCTCTCTGTATGGATGTGCATGAATGACCATACCGCCATTTTGATGGACAAGATGGTACTGCTCTTCAATGTCCGCATGGCGCAGAACAGGATTTTCAAGCATCCAGTTTTTGTCGATACCGTACAGTAAGAATTCGGTTGCATCAAATCCGGCCTCATATCCGAAAAAGACATCGAGGCCGATCCGGTCACCTTCTTCTTTGGCATCCTCATACCCCTTACAGAATCTCTCTACCCATTCTTTCCATGGCAGATTTCTGTCAACTGCGGTATTGCCGCCCCAATTATGGTCCGTTACGAAGATTCCCGTATAACCGTATTCCTTGCAGGCCCTTGCCATTTCGCGTCCCGCAGAGCGGGCACAGGCGCTTCCCTGCGCCGTATGAAGATGTGTTTCATATAAATACGGATATGTTTCCCTGATCTTATCAGACATTTCTGTTCCCAGCCTTTCTCAGAGCCTGTTATTTTTCACTGTCATTGAGACCGTCCGTAAAGTTTTCAACAGTCTCCGGATTTTCCAATGACAAAAGGGACTGAATCGCATGTTCATCACAATGCAACCTGTCCCCTCATCCTATGAAAACTGCCCGCGGTCGTCATTCCTGACCATAGCTATTTTATCACGTGGATCCAACCTTCCGGCGCCTCGATACGTCCCATCTGAATTCCGGTCAAAGTGTCATAAAGCTTCTGGGTAATGGGTCCCATCTCGTTCATGCCGCTTGCAAACACAATCTCTTTGCCATGATCGACTACTTTACCCACCGGTGAGATTACCGCAGCCGTACCGCACAGACCGCATTCGGCAAATTCCGCGATCTCTTCGAACGCTACCGGACGTTCTTCCACTTCCAGTCCCAGATAGTCTTTGGCAACGGTCATCAGAGAACGACGCGTAATGGACGGCAGGATACTTTCGGATTTCGGTGTTATCACTTTATTGTCTTTGGTAACAAACAGGAAATTAGCGCCTCCTGTCTCTTCCACATAGGTTCTTGTCGCCGCATCCAGATACATATTCTCGTCAAACCCTTCCTCATGCGCGGTAACGATCGCATAGAGGCTCATCGCATAATTAAGTCCGGCTTTGATATGTCCGGTACCGTTTGGCGCTGCTCTGTCAAAATCGCTGACTTTGATCGTAAGCGGTTTTACACCGCCTTTAAAATATGGTCCGACAGGTGTCGTGAAAATTCGAAACTGATATTCTTCTGCCGGTTTTACACCGATAACGGCAGAGCTTCCGAACATATACGGACGGATATACAATGTCGCCCCGGAACCATACGGCGGTACATATGCCTCATTTGCCGCTACAGTCTGCGTAACAGCCTGTATAAACCGCTCCGCCGGAAATACCGGCATTTCCAGTCTTTTACAGGAGTCTTCCATACGTTTTGCATTCAGATCCGGACGGAAGGTGACGATATGTCCGTCTTCTGTTGTATAGGCTTTCATGCCTTCAAAACAGGTCTGCGCATATTGCAGCACACCCGCGCATTCGTTGATCGTGATCGATGCATCCGAAATAAGCGCGCCCTCATCCCATGCGCCGTTCTTATAATTTGATACGAATCTTTTATCTGTCTCGTGATAGCCGAATCCCAGATTTGCCCAGTCCATGTTTTTCTTTTCCATACCTTTACTGTCTCCTTCCTCACTGTGTAAACCGTGCCGCAGGACACGGGAAAATAGATAAATCTTCTCACATTATAAACTTTTATCGGCAAAAGTCAATACTACAGAGCGGATGACACAATATCCATAGCAACGTCATAGGCAAAATCATTCACCGCTTTTTCGCATATCCTAAGCAGCTTCTGCTTGTCCTCGGACAGCGCAAATTGTTTTAATTCCTGTATACTCTGCGCTATGCCATCTCCGTCAAAATCATCCAGACGCTTATTTAAGACCTGCAATTTTTCTTTCCATTCCTCATCCGAAATGGAATCTTTGGTTTTCGTCTCTTCTTTCGGCATCTCTTTCTCAAAAACGTCCGATGTCAGATACCTGTCCAGATTTTCGCCTAACGTATGCATCATACTAAACAGGATCGGCGAACGTACTTCCACCTCTTCAAGACTGCCCGCCTTGCTTTTTTTCTCCAGTTCAAAAGCCTCGTCCGCAAGCTCGTCCGCTCCGACATTGCGCGCATTTCCTTTCAGGGCATGTACGATAATGGCATATCCCGATACGTCTTCCTTGCTCAGCATAACCTTTAGCTGCTCTTCCTTTTCAAGCAGTATTTCACGGAAATCGCGCAGGACCTGCTCATACAGGAAACGGCTTCCGCCCATATATTTCAATCCCTGCGCCGCGTTGATGCCCATGTCGATCAGGCTTTCTTCATTTATGGCATGCAGGCTCTCTTCCTCGGCCGCAGAATTGTTCGTTTCTCCCGTCAGATATACCAGTTCTTTTGGCAGATAAGTAATCAGCATATCTTCCAGCTTCTCCGGCTCGATCGGTTTGGAGAGGTAATCTTCGAAGCCGGCATTCAGATAATATTCTTTTGCTCCTACGACCGCATTGGCTGTCAGGGCAATGATCGGAATATTTCTGGAAGGATTGCCCTCCATGTCCCGGATCGCATGCAGCGTCTGAACCCCATCCATAACGGGCATCATATGATCCATGCAGATCAGATGATAGGCTTTCCGCTTCAGCATCTCCAGGCATTCCTCCCCGCTTGAGGCCACATCGATCTGCAGTTTCGTCTTTCGCAGCAGATCCTGCGCCACGGCCAGATTCATTGCATTGTCATCCACTACCAGTATTTTGGCAAGCGGCGCAATGAATTTTTCTCTGTAACTTATGGAATTTTTCACACTCCTGTTATATTGTTCCTGAAAGTCCCCAAGCGGTTCTCTATTAATAACTTTCTGCGGAATCTCAAAAGAAAAGACAGAGCCTTTTCCGTACTCGCTTTTAACTTCGAGTATCCCGCCCATCATTTTCACCAGGTGATTGGTCACTGCCAGTCCGAGGCCGCTGCCTTCTTCGGTACTGCTGGCCTCCATATCAAGTCTGTTAAATGTTTCGAAAATTCTGGCAATATCTTTTTCTTTGACGCCGATCCCGGTATCTTCTACCGAAAATTCCAGGATGATCCTGTCATCTTCCGCTTCTTTCCAGGAAAGACGCATCGTTACCGTGCCAGTCTTCGTATATTTTACGGCATTTGACAGGAGATTACCGATAATCTGGCGCAGATGGATCTCATCTCCGGATAATTTATAGGGGATGTCCGGTGCAATTTCAAGCGCAAGGCGCAGTTTCTTTTTTCGAAGCGGAATAGCAATACTGTTGATCAGGTCGTTTAAGAGGGAACTGATATCATAAGTTCCTTCCACGATCTCCATCTTGCCGGACTGTATTTTGGAGAAATCCAGAATGTCACTGACAAGCGAAACCAAAATGCCGCCTGCCTGTTTGATATCCAGCGCATAGCCTCTGATCGTCTCATCCTGGCTTTCCCGCAGAATCAGTTCATTCAGACCAAGGATCGTATTGATCGGCGTCCTGAGTTCATGCGACATATTTGCCAGAAATAAGTCTCTTGCCCGGGTCGCCTTTCTGGCGTCCAGCATCGCATTTTCCAGTTCAATATTTTTTTTCTCCAACTCGTCTTTGGCAAGCAGCAAAGACACCGCCTGTTTTTCCAATTTGGAAGTAAATCCGCTCTTTTTCTCCGGTCCTTTTTCTTCCGGCGCATGATGATTCGTTTCATGACTCATACGATGCAGCGCCTCCCTTCTTATCTTTGCGTTCATACTTTACAAAACGATACGCAATATCAAAATAGGTCTGTTCCTCACTGTCTGCGGTAACTTCCCATTCCTCCATCTGATCCAGGTCCGGGAAATAAGCGTCCGCATCATAGCTATGTTCGATCCTGGTCACATGCGCGACATCACAGTAGGGCAGCATCATACGGTAAACACTTTCCCCGCCGATGATATAGATTTCTTCCTCTTTGTACTTACGCAGTTCTTCCAAAAGTTCCTCTTTACTGTGTACGATAACGGCGTCCTTTACCTTATAATCCGGATTGGACGAAAGAATGATATTCGTCCGGCCGGCAAGCGGCAGCCCCTGCGGAAATGTTTCCAATGTTTTCCTGCCAAGTACGACCACTTTGCCCATTGTCTCCTGCCTGAATGCCTTATGGTCATTCGGAATGCGTACAAGAAGTCCTCCCTTCAGACCGATACCCCAGTTACTATCTACTGCAACGATTAAATTCATCTTATCTGCCCATGCCCTTTCCAGCTGCGTTTCTCTTGTTCTCCCTGCGGTTCCTTTATATGGCGACCGGTATTTTTTCAATCTGTGGACCGGTTACATAATTTTCCACTTTTACATCATTTCTCGTAAACTGATAAAAATCTTTAATATCCGGATTTAACCAGAATGTCGGCGCATCATATGTCTGTCTTTCGATCAGTTCTTTGACGACCGGAATGTGTCTGTCATATATATGCGCATCTGCAATAACATGAACAAGCTCTCCTACTCTCATACCGCAGACCTGCGCAAGCATATGGACCAGTACCGCATACTGCACAACATTCCAGTTATTGGCTGCGAGAACATCCTGTGAACGCTGGTTTAAGACAGCGTTCAGTATCAGTTTTTTCTCTCCTTTTTTCTGGGTCACATTAAAAGTCATACTGTATGCACACGGGTAAAGTCTCATTTCATGCAGATCCTGATGCACATAAAGATTCGTCATGATCCGTCTGCTGAACGGATTGTTTTTCAGATCATAGATCACTCTGTCCACCTGATCCATCATGCCTTCTTTATACGGATGCTTTACCCCCATTTGATAACCGTACGCTTTTCCTATGGAACCGTCTTCATCAGCCCATGCATCCCATATATGGCTGTGCAGATCGTGTATATTATTGGATTTTTGCTGCCAGATCCAAAGCATTTCATCCGTAGCGCTCTTTAACGCAGTCTTACGGAGCGTAATGATCGGAAATTCTCCGGACAGATCATACCGGTTGACAACGCCGAACTTTTTAATCGTATAAGCAGGCGTGCCATCTTCCCAGTGCGGTCTGACCTTCTCTCCCTCCGTACTTGTCCCGTTCTCTATGATATCCTTACACATCGCAATAAAAATATTGTCTGCCAAGCTCATTTTGATCCCTCGTCATGTCTGTCTTATTTCTTTTTTCGTATTCTTATCATCTATCTTTGTCATATTTATCACAAAGCGCATTGATCTGGTCCGCAAACCTTGCCATGTCTTTATTGGCGCTGCCTTCATTTTTGTAGATGACTGCAACAAGCCGCTGTCCGGCCGCCACCAGTCTTGCAAAGACATCGGATATGCCATGCGCTTTTTTCTTCAGAACGGCCGGCGCCGCCTCATAAATGAAAGTATCCTGCAGCAGATCAAATCTTGTGCCGCTGTACGGCGCATATGCCTTTAATCCATGTTCGATCTTCAGGCATTCCGTAAAAAGCTTGCAGACACTGTCTTCTCCATGTACGACAAAAACTCTTTCCGGTTTGACGGCAAATCCGTCGATCCAGCGAAGCAGTCCCGCCTTATCCGCATGACCGCTCATACCGACCAGCTTTTCGATCTTTGCGCGGATCTCGATCGTCTCACCAAAAAGCCTGACCTGATTTGCCCCTTCTACGATCGCCCTGCCGAGTGTACCGTTCGCCTGATACCCGACAAACAGGATCGTACATTCCTGCCGCCAGAGATTATGTTTTAAATGGTGTCTGACACGTCCGGCTTCACACATGCCGGATGCCGAAATGATGACCTTCGGCGTATGTTCAAAGTTGATCGCTTTCGATTCGTCGCTTGTTATGGCAAGATGCAGTCCCGGAAACGTAATCGGATTGATCCCCTTTCGCACAAGTTCCATGGCATCCTCGTCAAAACATTCCACACTGTTTCTCTGGAAAATACCGGTTGCTTCGACTGCTAAGGGACTATCCACATAAACCGGAAAATTTTCATGTCCTTTCACAAGCCTTTCTTCCTTGATCTGTCGTAGAAAATAAAGCATTTCCTGTGTCCGTCCCACTGCAAAGGACGGGATCACAACGTTGCCGCCCTTATCAAAGGCAGACTGCAGAATTTTCACAAGTTCTCCGACATAATCTATTTTCGTCTCACTATGATTCCGGTCTCCGTATGTTGATTCCATGATCACATAATCGGCTTCCTTTGTGATTTTCGGATCTTTGATAAGCGGCTGGTTCATATTGCCGATATCGCCGGAAAAAACAAGTTTCTTTGTCACATCATTCTCTGTTGCCCACACCTCGATACTGGCCGACCCGAGTAAATGCCCGATATCTGTAAAACGAATAACGACGCCCGGACATACTTCTATCTTCTGATCATATTCACAGGGTATCAGCCTTTTAATAATACCATCGGCATCCTCCATCTTATAAAGAGGTTCAATCAGCGCATTGTCCGCAGTTCTTTTGGCCTTGCGGTTCTTCCATTCCGCTTCCTGCATCTGAATGTGAGCGCTGTCTCTTAACATGATACTGCACAGATCCGCCGTCGCATCAGTCGCATAAACGCTGCCCCGGAATCCTCTTGCATATAAAAACGGCAGTAAGCCGGAATGGTCGATATGCGCATGCGTCAGGAATACATAATCGATCACTGCGGGATCGACCGGCAGCGGACAGTTTTCAAAAACCTGCGATCCCTGTTCCATTCCGTAATCGACTAAAATATTGGTCTCATTGACCCGAAGATAATGGCAGCTCCCTGTCACTTCATGATCTGCCCCAATAAACATCAGCTCCATACGCAAATCCTCCTTATCTATACTCACCCCGCGTCATTTCTGCACGGCATTTCACACACCTCAGTAAACTCACAGGGAAAGGATTTATCTTTTCTTTTATCATATCATTTTTCTAAATTGCCGTACAGTCAAATTATAAAGATTTACATATGATAAATAAAAGATCACAAAATACGACACGAGGTAGCACTATGTTTTTTTCGATGATGCCTGTGCTGCTTTTTATGTTTGCCGTCTCTATCGACTCTTTGACTGCAGGATTTTCTTACGGCACTTCGAGGGTGCATATCAAACCGCTCGCCGCACTTTTTCTCGTTTTTATCCCCACTGCCGCGATCACGTTAATGACAAGAATAGGCTCCCTGCTTTTTTCCTTTATTCCGGCGCCTGTTTTTTCGATTCTTTCTTTCGTACTCCTCTTTATTCTCGGCTGTGAGAAACTCATCGAAAGTCTGATACGCCATTTAGCCGGAAAATACCCCAACAATGTCGGTAACTGGGCATACAAAATCAAGCAGGTTAATATTATTTTTACAATCTATTTTTCACCGGAAGATGCAAACAAACAGGATGTACAGGTTTTGAGCGCCAAAGAGGCTTTTTTCTTAAGCCTCGCCCTGTCCTTAGACAGTATTTTAGCGAGCATGGCATTTTCCTGCCAGGTATCCTCTCTGTTTTTCTTTTTCGTACTTGCAGCTCTTTTTCATTTTCTGCTCTTTTTGTCGGGTTACATGCTCGGTCTTCTTGTAGTCAGGAAATTTTCCATCGATCTGTCCTGGCTCAGCGGCCTGTTTCTTCTGCTGCTTGCACTATGTACGCTTCTTTAGTTTCTCCTTTCGGTTCCTTTTTCCCCGCACCGTAATATACCGCAACGAGAAGTTCATGAACGATCACCGGTGTAAGCGAAAGTGCGAGAAGCTGCATCCACTCCATCCATTCAAGCCGCATCGTACCAAACAATACAATGAGCGGCTCTATTTCGGTTACCGCAAACTGCAAAAGAATACCGATGACCAAGGCAAAGATCATATATGGATTTTTTCTGTGATCCATACGGAAAATGGAACGATTCACATCCCGCATGCCGATCGCATGAAAAAGCTGACTGATTCCGAGTACTGTAAAGGCATGTGTCTGTGCCTTGAGCAATACGGCTGAAATCCGGTAACTTTCAACTATGTTATGTAAACTAATCGGAAGATTTTCGGCAACCAGCCTGTCATACGGTACTTTTAGGAAAGCGGCAAGACTCACTCCGCCGATCACCAGGCCGTAACAGATGACGCATAGCAATCCTCCCTTTGCAAAAAGAGATTCTCCCTTTTTTCTGGGCGCTTCTTTCATCAGCAGATCCGTTTCATTATCGTCTACCCCAAGCGCCAGCGCCGGAAGCGAATCCGTAATAAGATTGATCCACAAAATAAAACTTGCTTTTAAGGGACTTGGAAAACCGGCGATGATCGTCACAAGCATCGTCATAATTTCCCCCAAATTGGAAGAAAGCAGGAATAGCACAGACTTTCTGATATTCTCATAGATGCCCCGTCCCTCTTTGATCGCCAGATGGATCGTTGCAAAGTTATCGTCCATCAGGACAAAATCGGCTGCATTTCTTGCCACATCCGTTCCGTTCATACCCATGGCAATACCGATATCCGCTGCCTGCAGGGAAGGAGCATCATTAACGCCATCTCCGGTCATCGCCACTGTCTTATCGAGTTTTTTGAAGCCTTCCACAATTTTGACTTTATGTTCCGGCGTAACTCTGGCAAAGACTTTCAGGCCCGGCAGCCTTCTTAAAAAAGCATGTTCATCCATGCCATCCAACTCCCTGCCGGAAATACATTCCGAAGGTCTGGAAGCAATGCCCAGCTCTTTTGCTATGGAAAAAGCGGTATTGATATGATCCCCCGTGATCATCACCGTATCCACGCCTGCTCTTTCAAATTCGCCTACCGCCTCCACAGCCTCTGTCCTGACCGGATCCTGCATGCTGACAAGTCCGAGAAACACCATATCTTTCTCTGCCATTCTGCCGTCCGGCTCCATCGCAACCGCAAGGACTCTTCTGCCTTCATTCATCAAATGTTCCAGCACGTTCACAAGCGATGTCCTGTCGTTTTGACTCATCCGGCATTTATGTCCGTTCTGATAAAAAAACGCACACTGTTCTATTACTTTCTCCGCCGCGCCTTTGGAATAGGCAATCAGGCGGCTCCCCGACTCTGTTCTGATATGATGCAGCGTCGTCATCATCTTTCTCTCGGAATCGAAACCTTTTTCATCCTTTCTTTCAAAACGCTTTCTTAACGTTTCCGCATCAGTACCACACTTCTGCGCCATATGGAGAAGCGCCATTTCGGTCGGATCCCCAAAATCTCCATCCGTAGAAAACGTGCCGTCATTACACAAAACGCAGCCCAAGAGAAAATGCGCTTTACTGCTTTTATCCCAGCCGGACTCCTGCCATATCTGCCCGGGGAAAAAAAGGGACAGTTTTTCTCCCTCTACCATTCTGCCATCCACATAGCATTCCGTTACCGTCATCTTATTTTGTGTCAACGTACCCGTTTTGTCTGAGCAGACAATATCCACAGCCCCTAACGTTTCGACGGAGGACAGTTTCCTTACGATCGTCTTGGCCCGTACCATACGCGATACGCTTAACGCAAGAACGATCGTCACGATTGCCGGCAGTCCTTCCGGCACTGCCGCAACAGTTAATGATACGGATGTCAACAGCATCTCTCCCACATTCCGTTTTTGCAGAACCGCAATCACAAAAAGCAGGGCGCAGATCGACACTGCCAGAATACTGAGCACTTTACCGAGTTCTCCCAGTTTTACCTGTAAAGGCGTCAGTTTTTCGCCTGTCTCGTGCAGCATGCCTGCGATATGTCCGATCTTGGTATCCATGCCGATCGCCGTTACGACGCCCTTTCCTCTTCCCCGCGTCACATAGGTCGACATGTATGCCATATTCTCACAACTATTGTTTCCCTGTATCTTTTCTATATAATCCGCATTTTTTTCTACCGGAACAGACTCTCCCGTAAGGGCAGACTCTTCAATCTGAATCCCCTGTACTTCCAGCAGACGCAAATCTGCAGGCACCATGTTTCCGGCTTCGAGCAATACAATATCGCCCAAAACCAGCTCTTCGGAAGATACTTTCACACTCTTTCCTTCCCGAATCACAATCGCCTGCGGACAGGAAATTTTTTTCAATGCCTCTACCGCTTTTCCGGCCTTGCCTTCCTGAATTACACCGATCACCGCATTCAGGACGACTACCGTAACAATAATGACCGCATCACCGACTTCTCCAAGCAGGATCGAAATTGCCATAGCTGCGATCAGAATCAAAATAAGCGGGTCGTTTAACTGCCCGAGTATCATCTGCCCAATACTTTTTGACTCCTGCTCTTTCAGCCGGTTGGCTCCCTGTTTCGCCCTTCTCTCCAAAACTTCCTGCCTGTCCAATCCCTTTTCTCTGTCGGATTGCAGCAGCCTGACAGTCTCCGCCGCCGTTTTCATTTCATACATATCTTCTTCCTCCTCAAGCATTTTCACCTAAGACACCCGTGTCTCCGTTGCACCGCTCCCCACTCAGCCTGCGAGTTTGGGCAAAGCACAAACCCAAGTGAAGAAAGTCTGCCTATGCAGACTTAGAAGTTCTTAACGAAGCACCCAATGGTGCGAGTTCTAGAACTTCTCTTCACATTATACTCTATGCTTGTTTCAGAAAAGTTATGCCGTCTCTAAAAGCTCCTTAATTTATCCGTTCCATCATCCACCGTATTTTCAATCGACCGGATTACGATATGATAACCATAGTCCGCACTAACCGCCACATAGACCCGTTCGCCGACTTTGTGTCCAAGCAGCGCCTTACCAAGCGGTGATTCCGTACTGATCAGTCCCTCTAAAGAATTTCCCCGGACAGTCGTTACCAATTTATATTTCTCCGTCACCCCATCTTCTTCAAAAAAAACTTCTACCGTATTATTCATTCCTACTTCATCTTCTGCAGACTCATCAGAAACAATGACAGCCGTTTTTATCATTCTCTCCAGATAACGGATACGGCTTTCATTTTGGTTCTTGACTTTCTTTGCCGCATGATATTCAAAATTCTCGCTCAGGTCGCCGTGCGCTCTTGCTTCCTTCACATCCTCCAGCGCTTCCTTTCGCACCACCAGTTTACGATATTCTATTTCTTCCTGCATTTTTTCGATGTCTTTTTGCGTCAATTCATTGTGCATTTGCCGGTTTCCTCTCCTCTCACTCGTTATTTTTCGCCTTCCGGTATTCTTCTACCGTTGTTCCGATCCCTTCACAGGCTTTTTGTAAATCTACATGAAACGTTTCCATAAGGGTTTCCACACTTTTTATGAGAATCTCTTTTTTTCCCTTCTCAATGCCTTCTTTTTTTCCTTCTTTTCTTCCTTCTTTTCTTCCCTGTTTTCTCCCTTCTTCCAACCCTTCCGCTTTTCCTTCCATCCAGCCTTCTTCTTTTGCTGCTTTTCGTGCCGCCGGCAAATCAAAGTCTTTAAAATGTTCAAATAATTCTCCCATCTTCCACTCCTTTACCTGTCCCATAAATCCTGCTATTTCCTCTTCCGAAATATGTATATGCCGCAATATCGTCTCCACCACTCTGGCAACGATATCCATTGTTTCATCTGTAGAATTTTGCGTCAGATTTTCCAGATATTCATCCGGCAGTTCCAATTCATGAAAATCTTCTATCTTTTGCAATTTATTCATAAGCATGACAAAAGACAACTCATCATTTTTTTCTGCCAGATCTTTTACGCTGTATTCATTTAATTGGATCAGTTTATAGAAAAAATTCGGCGTAAACGGTTCAAAAGCCTGTTCAAACAGAATCCGTTCCTTAAAATTCTGGGAAGCAGTCCAGCCATCCGCGCCTTCATAATACACGATAGGCAGAACCGGAGGATATCTAAAATCTCTGGTCTTACTGATTCCTTTATGTTTTCTTTCCATTTCCTTCTCATAATCTTCCCATATATAGACCATATAGCGAAGCATCTGCATACCTACATTGTAATCTACTTTCGTCTTATGTTCAATAAGCGATATGAAAAAAAGTGTATTATTTTCAGATATTCTTACACGTTTTACCGTATCCGCATTTCTTTCTTCCGTAAACATCGGTACATACCTTTCCGAAACGTCCTCAATATCTTCCGCCTTTACATTCTTTAAGATCGGTAGGTTGACATAATTTCTGAGAAATTGCGAACATAACTCGGCATTCCCGAAAATGAGCTTACTGCCGCTGTCATACATCCTGCTGTTCCCTATTCGTCCACTCTCCTTTTGCACTTCTTTTGTCTGCCCCTTTTTCTGTTCCTCCATTTGCTCTGCTCCTTTCCTAGACAGTAAGAAGCACATACGGCTATCATGAAAATCTCCAAAAGGCGAACTTTCCTCCCCTGTCTTCCTGCTGTCTGTTTCATTCATTATTGGGTTTATTCGGAAAATGCCAGAATGCATCTCCGCTATTCCTGACGGAATATAAGACTCACACAGAACTGTTCCATGTAATGTGAAATTTATTATAAAATAGATTCTGTCTCATTGCAAGAACAAACATATTTTCGCCGGGTAACCATCTTATCCTTTCCAAACGATACTCCGATCCGGTAAGAGGCAGAGCCGGGCCCCGGAATATAGCTGCCTGGAAATCTGGTTCTTCGGAGGAGAATTTTCTAATCGGGTAAAAACACCCTTGGCTGTGTACGGGACGGCATTCAGACACATCCATGTGTCCTAATGCCTAAACCGCACATCCTTGTGCGGTTTTCCCTGTTATCATGCTTACCCGATAAGAAAATATCATCCTCCTCCGCTACAGATTTCCAGGCAGCTATATTCCGGGGCCCGGCTCTGCCTCTTACCGAATTTATTTACGCCTCCGCCGCGCTCTTTTCATCATAATACCTCGCCTGCGCCTGCCATAATTCATAATACTTCCCGTTTTTGTCCGCCACCAGTTCCTCGTGTCTGCCCCTCTGCACAAGCCGGCCTTTATCAAACACCGCAATATCATCGCAGAAACGACAGGAAGAAAGTCTGTGACTGATATAAACAGCCGTCTTATTTTCAATGATCTCATTAAATCTGCTGTAAACATCAAATTCTGCGATCGGATCGAGGGCCGCCGTCGGTTCGTCCAGAATAATAAACGGAGCATCTTTATAAAGCGCTCTGGCGAGAGCGATCTTCTGTGCCTCACCGCCCGATATCTCGACGCCGTTTTTATCAAAGTGATGATACAAATAAGTACGGGAACCTTCCGGCAAGGATGCCAGACGCTCTCCGAATCCTGCCCTGATCAGGCAGGTATCGACTTTCTTCTCATCATAGTGCATCGAAGCCGCCACGTTTTCCGCAGCCGAGAAGGCAAATATTTTAAAGTCCTGAAATACCACAGAGAAAATAGACTGGTATTCCTCATAATCATATTTTTTGATATTGATACCGTTTAGCAGAATTTCTCCCTCGTCAGGATCATACAAACGGCAGAGAAGCTTGATAAAAGTCGTCTTACCGCTCCCGTTCATTCCTACCACTGCAAGTCTTTGACCAGTCCTGAAACGGAACGAAAAATTCCGCAGGGCATACTGCTCACACCCGGGATACCGGAAACTGACATTACAAAATACGATCTCATAATCGTTATCTCTCTCTTCACAGAAAAAGCGTTTCTCCACAGGAAGACTGCCTTTGTACAAAACATCCTTCACATTGCGGTATTCCAACATGGACTGCTGGCGTCTTACTGAAATCGAAAATTCGGACAGCGCCAGACAGGAGGAAGATAAAGATGTACAGAACCGGTAGATCGTCGCCGCATATTTTAGCACGAGACCAATGGTAAGCGCTCCGGAGACTGCACGGAATACGACAAACAAATAGGCAAAAGTCTGTAATATCCCCAGCGCCAGACCGCTCACAGCGCCGCTCTGCGCTTCTCCTGCGGTAAAATCGCGCAGCCATTTCCCGATCAGCGTATCCATTTTGCACAAATAGCTTTCTATCAGTTTCTGTGTTTTATACGTCCTGATATCCTTACCCTGCCTGTAGTCCGCCTGACCTGATAAAAAATACTCGGCATGAAAGCGCACCTTTGAAGCTTCATCCATGATCCTGTGTGCACTCTGTTTTTTTATGGCTGAAAACCATGTAGAAAACAGAATGATTCCTAAAAAGCCTGCCAGCAGGAAAAGTGCGGAAGGTTCCTTCAATAAATTGCTTTGCACAAAAAGAGGCGCCATTATCCCTGCCGCAATACTAAGTTCAAACAGACTGCTTATGGACCATGAAAAAAAATCTATGACCGAGTAAAACCCGGATCCCCAGTTATGATCATTTCGGATACGCGTACGGATTTCATTGACGGAAGGGTTATCCAGAAGCTCATAATCAAGCGCAAGCGTCTGCCTGCCAAGCTGCATTTCAAACTTCATAAAACAGCTGTAAGCATGAACGGAATACACCTTTTTTAAATAACTTTTCAAAACTCCCATGACAAGAGCAAGCGCCACTGCTGCTGCCGTCGTCCGAAGTAATGTGCCGATCTCCATACCGGCCTGTAAACCATCCAGCACATATGCGGAAAGATAGATCCCGATAAACGGAAGCGCCGCCTCGAGCAGTGCGCGCAGCAGCGCCGTAATGACGACTGTTTTATCAAACTGCCACATCATCCTGACGGCATCCGCAATGTCTTTGACAATCGCAATGTTCTTTTTTTGTTTTCCCCTTTTTGTGCTTTCTTCCCGTTCTCTTTCATAGGCTCTCATGATCATTCCCACGCTCCTTCCCCGCCTGCACACTGCATACTGCATGACTGCTTTTCCCCGACGTCCTTTTTATAATACCGGCTTTGTATTTCATACATCCCGGCATATCGTTCTCCGCGTTTCATAAGCTCTTCGTGCGTACCGCTTTCTACGATACGGCCGTCATGCAGAAACACGATACGGTCACAGAAACGCGTACTGGCCAGACGATGTGAAATATAGACCGCCGTCTTATTTTGGGAGAAAGCATGAAAATTCTCGTAAGTCTCACTTTCCGCAACAGGATCAAGCGCCGCCGTCGGCTCATCCAATATCAGTATCGGCGCATCTTTATACAGCGCTCTTGCCATCAGCAGTTTCTGTTGTTCCCCGCCGGAAAGTACAATGCCATCCTCCACGGCTTTCGTCATCGGTGCATGAATACCTCCCGGATAGGTACTGATCCTGTCATAGAGTCCCGCCTGTCGTAAACAGGAGACCACCCTGTCCATATCCGTATCCTGTGCAGGCCGCATGGAAACATTTTCGGCCACGTCAAAAGGCGGAATGAAAATATCCTGAAATACTGCCGAAAAAAGCGCACACAGATCTTCCCTTCCATACTCTCTGATGTCCGTTTTATTGATCAGGATACGCCCTCGCTGCGGTCTGTAAAAACCGCATAGAAGTTTGACCACGCTCGTTTTGCCCGCACCGTTCACACCCACGAGCGCAATTTTTTCTCCCCTGCCAATATGCAGATCAAAATCCGACAAAACAGGTTCCGACTGCTCATCATAAGAAAAAGTCACATGTTCGAAGTCAATCTCTATACTCTCCCCTATTGGTATAGTTTTTAGGTCATTTTCCTCTTTTTCATTATCCATTTCCAAAAACGACCGTATATCATTCATATGCAGATTGGCTTTATGCATATTATTGAAACTGCCAATAATATTACTGACAAAGTCTGAAAAACCTGTTACCGCACCAAAATACAGAACAAAATCTCCTATGGTAATACTTCCGTTTACCACACAAAAAATCAGATAAGCATATGCCGCACCATCCCGGATAAAAAGCGTTGCCGCATTCACACAATCCACCAGGAAAAAGCGGTTTTTTATCCTGGAATCAAGCGCCGCATACTCCGCCAGAATCTTATCCTGTAAACGGACTAACCACGACTTCATGCCATAGAGCCTGATATCTTTTCCAAACTGCACGTCTTCTGCGGTATATTCCACATAGAGAAGTCTGTTTCTAATTCCGGCCCGTTCGTCCTGTTTTCCGTATTCGTACATCTGTGCATATCTGACCGCAAAATAATTGATCAGAGAAAGCACGGTCAGAAACAGGATCACACCGATATGCAATGTTGAAATGATCGCAGAATAAACCATGAATCCGGCTAAATTAATAAAAAGCGCGATCAGGGCTTCCGTCATGACCATGATCCCGGAAGAGTCGCCGCAGCCTGACGCAGTCACAGCGCGTGTGTATTTCCGCTGTCCTTCCGCACTCTCTATCTGTGAATAATCACAATATAAAGATCTCATATACAATCTTTTTTGATAATGAGTCCGCATATCGTTCAGCAGCATATATTTGCCCTTGCGTGCCATTCCGGATAATGCCATGGACACAGCAAGAAGCATGCCGAGTCCTCCAAGCCGTATTAGAATTTCCGTCATTCCTGCCCCATCTGCCGCCAGCTCGACCGCTATTTTAGGGAAAAAAATACCAAGCAGCGGCTCCAGTACCGAAAAGATACACTGCATTATCGTAAACACGAACAGTACCGGATGCGTCCTCCTGATATCTCCTAACAAAAAAGCAACATTATTGATCACAGAATGTTCTTCCGTTTTCCTTTCTTTTTTCTGTTCCATCCATTTCTCTCCTCCCTGCAGAAGCGCTGTCGTTCCATATGATTGTCGCATATTTTACGAAAACAGACGATTTTCTGCATGAATGGCCGCTTTGAAAACACGAACGGTATTTTCATAATCCGAAAGCATCAAAAAGTAAGCATCCGCCGGCTAAAGCGGCAGCATAACCTCTGTGACAAATACCCCTTCTTCATTCTGTCGGTTTACATAACCATGATATTTGGCTGCGATCCTGTCAATCCGCATAAGACCATATCCATGATTCGCACTCCGCTTCGTTGACAGATATCTTTTTCCTGCTTTTTTTACGCCGCCGCTTACGGAATTGGAAACGGAAATATACAAATGCTGTTTTAACACGCCGATATAAACACGGATAAAGCGTTCATTTTCCGCCTGCTGCCTTTCACAGGCTTCCATGGCATTATCGAGCAGATTCCCGATCACGGCACAAAGATCCACCTCCGATATCGGAAAGGATGCCGGGACGGACGCTTTGACATTCACAGGAAGTTTCTTCGCTTTCATCAAAGAAAGTTTACTGTTTAGAATCGCATCCACCATAACGTTTCCTGTCTTCACTACCGTATCTACCGCTGTCAGATCATCATTGAGTTTATTCAGATATTCTTCAAGCTGCTCTAACGGTTCGTCGTTTCTGCCGTTCTCCCGCATCTGTATGGTAAGCACTTTCATAGCCTGGATATGATTGTGATAATCATGTCTCCAGCCACGCATCGTCCGGTAAATATTGTGCACTTCATCACAATGTTTTGTCATCAGTTCGTTCTGATACCCTGCGATGCGCTTATCGATTGCTCTGCCAAATAATAAAGAAAACAGTCCCATGATCCTCTCTCTTTCTAAATTGTATAGTATCGGATAAACGCCTGATTCACCATATCATATCTTCTGCGTGAAATCGGCACTTCCGCATTGTTATCCATTATTATTTCTGTTTTGGCGATTCTTTTTATATATTTTATATTGACAAGATAAGAGCGATGGCACCGCAAAAAACCATCGCCTAACAGCTCTTCTATTTTGGATATCGTCTCATGTAACCGATATTCTTCTTTTACTGTCGTCATAACGACCGAATGAGCAAATGCTTCCACGATCATGATCTCGTCTACCGGTATGCGAAGCGCTTCGCCATCTGTATAAAAAACTTCAAAGCGCTCTGCCTTTTTTAACGCGCAGACCGCTCTGTCCAATACCGCATACAGCTTCTCTTTCTCTACCGGCTTCATCAGATAATGCAGCGCCGATACCTCATAACCCTCCGCTATAAAATCAGGATACGCCGTGATAAAAAGAATCTGTATCGTATCGTTCCCGGCCCGGAGCCTTTTCGCCAGCTCGACGCCGTCCATATCACCCATTTCGATATCCAGAAGCAGAATATCGACATCTTTATCATCCGCATAGGCAAACAGGAATGCTTCCGCACTATCATAAGCCGCCGCTTTGACAGTATGTTTTTCCTGCTTTGCCCATTTCTTTACAAGAGACGCCAGATAACTGCGCTGAGTCTCTTCGTCATCACAAATTGCTATCTTGTATTCCATGTTTTTCGTTCCTGCTGCTTTCCATACCCTCTATATATTCGGTCGCCATTATGCAGTGATCAGTCCATATCGATCTCAGTCTCCAGAATCTTACCGGAAGCTGCGTCAATGGAAAAGCTGTATTCTTTTTTGTCAGCATAAAATTCAATTTCATACTCGGCCACGCCATCATCCTTCTCCAGTTCCAACTTGGTAAATGTTACCTCACCAGCCGCCAAACCGACATAATCAAGAGCCGCTTTCTTCGCCTCATCCAAAGTTATCCCTTTGTGCTGCATGAATCCGATCTGATCGATCTCTTCCTGTGATGCCTTCAGGACACTGCCGTTTTTTGCATCAATTTCATATTCATATTTCATTGTATCCGTTACAAATTCAAACTCATATTCGAACGTACCGCCATCAAAGGTTTCATCCTTTAATTGTTCATCGACAAAAATCACATTCTCCGGCTCTAATCCCGCATCTGCAAGTGCGATATTTTTCGCTTGCTCCATTTCGATAAACTGCGAATTGCCATTCTCTGTTCTTTGTGCGCTAATATCCCCTTCTGCCGCCTTTTTACCTGATAATGAACCTGCCCATACAGTCTCCAGTATCTCTTCAAATTCCGGCTGAATGTTCTCCCACACAGATAATTCCGGTGATCCCTGAATCAGATAAGTTCCTGCGCTCATCGCATCAAACGGATTATTTATTGTAATATTCATCCAAAGTACATTTTCCGAATTAAAAGTTTCCGTATAACGATAACCGCCAAGTCCGTTTGGCAATGTATATTCTTCTATCCTCACACCGGTACCGCAGATACCATACGATGGCGTATATCCGAATTCAAAAACCGTATCCGGATACTCCTCCGGCCAGAAATCAATCGCGCATGTGAGCATGCCGTCCTCTTTTTCCATATCTTCTTTCGTTTTAATCTCACTGTCCCAGCCAGCCGGAATATCGATAGACAAATACAGGCCATCCTGCCCGTACACTACCGTTTTGCCGGCCGGATCTGTCCCGCGCGCCGGCTCGTTTTCTATCTGTTTCTCTCCTGCGCCGTTTTCTTCAGTCAGATCTTCCTTTGCCTCAGTCTCTTCAACGGCCTCCGGCGTTTCCTGCTCTTTCTGCGCTGCATTGTTCTGTTCCGTATCAGTTTCCAGTGCGTCCCCCGTTTTATCCGCCTGCGCACTGCACCCTGTAAAACCCATAAGACAGATCATTCCCAACATATAAACTGTACTCTTTTTCATAATGATTCCTCCTTATTTTAGAACGTTTCCAAGAACTTTATCCACTATTTTCTCACTGGCAGGGAGACATATCCCTGCCGCCGGACCTACCAGACCGGCACATATGATCGTCCCGATCCCGAAAACACCGCCAAGTCCAAATCCTGCAATGACAAAAGACACATCCACAATAACACGCACGATACTGAACTTTGCATGTGCTTTTTCGCTGATCACCAGCGCCACCAGATCATTCGGTCCTGTTCCCGCATCGGACTTTATGACGATCGTCATACCAAACGCCAGAATAACACATCCGGCGGCAAGCACCGGCAGTTTCACCCACAATCCGCTCTCTTCTGTAAACAAAGGACCGAGCAGATATGTAAAAAAATCGATGATCGGACCGCCGCATACCATACAAAGGATCGTTCCGATCTTCACATAACTGCGGTCAACGATAAGCAGAACCAAGATGATCAGAAAACATATGGAGATATGCGTATAACCGTGTGTCAACAATCCCCATCCCGTCACTTTTGCAAGCATTCTGAAAACTCCCTGCACCAACACGTTAAAGGGATCCGCTCCCAGATCCGCAAGCAGAAACAGCGTTACACCCAAATGAGCGATCGTCAGTCCCACAAGTAAAATGACGACACGGACAATCGTTTCTTTCATACTCCTTTTTAACATCACCAAACACCTTTCTTTTATATTCCTTCTTAATTCATTATAACAGTCCCGCAGATTTAATCCAACAAAAAAAGATTGCAACAGCATGCAAAAGCGTTTATTGGTATTTCCCAACAAACGCTTTATGATTTCTATCTGATTCTCATGTCTATCTGCTATTCTGCAATGCTCGTTTTCCACGTTACTCCATCGATCTCGACTTTTTCTGTTTCAACAGATACCGCCAGACTGTCCAGTGCAGATTCCGATATTCTTCGCGAAGTATCTGTGATTAACCCTAAAAACGTCTGATCATAGCTCGAAAAGGACATATTGACACTTTCACCGTTCTTAGCGATGACATCCACTGTGATCGTCGGATCGTTTCCGGAATATCCCTGGCAATTGTACTCTACCCTGTCTACCGGACTGTCCAGCAGCTTACATTCCTCCGTTTTCTTTTGAGCAAGTTCTGCATATAGATGATAGTCTTTTTCCAATGCGGGATCATAGGCAAGCGAAACACTTACGTCTAACTGTCTGCCATAGCAGATATTAAAGAGTTCTCCTGTCACAGCATCTATCATGTATGTCCATCTTGTACTTTCAGGTTTCTGCTCTTTCTGAAACAAAACATCTCCTGCCCAAAAAGCCCGGGGAAAAGTTACGGTTCCGGGATTATAGTGCATGTATACATAAGCGCCCTCTAAATCCAGTCCATAAATATTCTTCAGATATTGATTTCCTGTTTCAGCCGCTTCTTCCATTGTCAGATCCGTATCCGTAGGCGTTCCGGTATTCAGACTGTCCATACTTACGAAATAGTTTACTTTTCCGCCGTCTTCCTCTTTTGTTTCAGGCTTCGGCAACGCCGTCTCCAGACTGTCCGAAACCTGATAACTGGTGGGAACTTTCTCCACCTTTCCATTGTTCGCCGCCAGCGCCATTTCTGCCGCCGAATTAAAAAGGATAATACCTGCACCAATAATGGCAAATGTTGCCGCTGTCAATTTTAATACGTTCTTTTTCATAGTGAAACTCCTTTCCGATTTGTTTTGATACATACACTATAAAACCTCTCTGTATCCAAAAAATATCCATGTTATTGCAGACTTGTAAAACAATCCGCTTTTCAATAAAGAATTTTTCATGATACTGGAAAGGACAGTTTCACAAGTGTCCCTACTCCCGGTTCAGAAATAAATGACATATCCGCATGATGAATCTGTACAATTCTTTCACAGATAGCAAGTCCAAGCCCCGCCCCGCCGGCGGCGCGGCTTCGGGCTTTATCAACACGATAAAAAGCCTCTTTTATATGTGGTATCTGCTCTATCTCCATACCGGTTCCATGATCTTCGACTTCCACTACAACGGCAGATTCCTCCGCATAGGCATAGATGCAGATTTCATCTTCCTGCCGGCTTGCCTTTACAGCATTATCAATCAGGTTATTCATTAATATTAGAAGCTGTTCCATATTTCCCCGGATCATGTAATTTTGGGGCAAAACATAAGTCAGGCTTATTTTCTTTTCTGCTGCCCTCATGTACATAATTTTTTCCGACTCCGCAAAAAGCTCTTTCACAGAACAGTTCTTCTCTTTCATATCCTCCCTGCGAAGCAATGCCATATCAAGAAGCTGATACGCCATGTTTTGGAGCCTGCTGCATTCCGACATGATAAACTGCGTACATTCATAGCGTTCTTCTTCTGACATAAGCGCTTTTTGGATATATTCTGCATATCCATAAATCGCAGTCAAAGGAATTCGCAGTTCATGGGAAAAATTGTCAATAAACTGCTGTTTCTGCTCTGCTCCCTCTTTAAGCTGTCTGATCTGATTTTCTATCTGTTCTGCCATAAGATTAAAATTGTGCGCCACACCGGAAATCTCATCCTTTCCATAAACCGGAATCCTGCTGCCGTAACTTCCATTTGCAATCTTTGCGGATGTACTGGAAATCTGCCTTAACGGGCGGAAAATAATATTTAGGAACTGAAACAGAAAGAATGACATCATAAGGATTACCACAACGCCTGTAAGAAAAAGAATATTTTTCGTATAACGCCATGACTGAATGATATCGTCCAGATTTCCAGTATACATAAGTCCGTAATCCTGCCACGGAGCCGGAAAGCTGCCGTAAACGCACAGAAACGGACGATTTCCATTTTGCATATAAACAAGCCGTTCCTGACTGTATCCGGTATCCGGGGGAAAAACCATGTTTTCTTCCGATGCAAACCCAGAGCTTTCGTAAATCCATTCCCCCGAAAAAGCCACTGCGAGTCCGTTTCCCCTTCCTTGCAGATACCGCGAATACGTATGCATCAGGTTGTCTATATTTTCTTCCACATGATTTCCCCTCTGCTCCAATGCCTGCATGTCTCCAATCAAAGAGGATGCAATGACATAATGCTCTGCCAGACATTTGTCCCGGACAGCAGAAAGTTTGTCCTTCAGGATAACGTTTGAAACAATCAGAATCATCGAATTGAGAAACACAATAAAAAGAATCAGTGCAACGAAAAAAATCTTTTTTTTCATTCATGGACCTCCAATCGGTATCCCAGCTTATATACTGTTCTGATCTGATTTTCCAAATGCAGTTTATGGCGCAGTCTCTGTATATGGACATCCACAGTACGGGTACCTCCATCAAAATCATATCCCCATACCATGTTAAGCAGCCTTTCTCTGGAAAGAGCAATGTTCCGGTTTCTAATCAGTACCTCCAACAGCTCAAATTCTTTAGGGGTACATTCGACTGCCGTTCCATTTAGAAAAACCTGATGTCTGTCAAAATCGCATTTCAAGTCACCCATCATAAATTCCGACTCAGCTTTTTTGGTCCGCCGCAGTACCGCTTCCACCCTTGCTGCCAGTTCCAGCATCTGAAATGGTTTTGTCAGATAATCATCTGCCCCCATAGCCAGCCCTCTCAGCTTGTCGGTCAATTCGCTTTTCGCTGTCAGGAAAATGGTCGGCGTTCCAAAAGCTCTTTCAAACACCTGATAACCGTCCAGTCCGGGAAGCATAATATCCAGAACAATCAGATCAAATTTTCCATTCTCCAACAGGGTGACAGCAGATAATCCATCGAAAGCCTGCGTACAATGATGCCCTGTAAGACTTAAATTTCTGCGTATCAGTTCATTAATAGACAGTTCGTCCTCTACAATTAATATTTCAGCCAACTTTTACACTTCCTTTTCAAATAATAAAAATTATAACGCAAAAATGTTTCTAAAATGTAAAATAATTTTAAATTCGTCCCTATTAATGTACACACAAAAAAGCGTCCGTTGATTTTCTGCCAACAAACGCTTTCCTTTAGAATTTCTGTCCGCTTATTCTACATGTATTTCCCTGGCAATGACCGCCTTATCTGCAGCGCTGCTGCTCATTCCTTCCTGCTCCAGCTGCGTCCAGTCATCAAAATTGTCAAAAATAAAGACATACAATGTTTTTATCTCTTTCCCCTGAACGGCAAATCCGGCTCTGCCTGCCATTTCCGTATCTGCGTAAAGCATTTCCCCATCCTGATCAAAGCAGATTGTGTAGCAGGGTTCATAAGACCATCCAAGCAGTTCAAACATCTCCGCATCCGTCATATCGGGATCTATTGAAAGCAGTTTTTCCCTTCTGTCGTCTGTCAGTTCTCTCTGCTCTCCCGGTGTCGTCGTATGAACGATCACCTGATACGGAGATACCACGACATCTTCAAGCGTAATATTCCCCTCCTTCTCACCCACTTCTATTGTTTTTATATCCGTTCCGTTTACCTCAAACGGAATGACAATGTTCCAGCTGCCCTCCGTCCAGTGAGATGCCGTTATTTCCTCGCGGTCAAGCATCCTGTCATCATCATGACCAAGACCGTTTACATTTAAGTTAAGTTCGCCGCTGCCCGTGTGTTTCTCTGCAAGATCTATCTTCAGCATACCCGCAAATGTGTGGCTGTCGATCACCTGTCCATCAAACGTATTTTCGATCCATTCGGGCGCACTTCCATCCACACTCCATGTTCCGTCTATATAAAATCCTGCAGCTGTCCGGTCATCTGCAGCTTTCATACCGGTATAATGTTGGGGAATGTGCGTAAAATCTGCATCTTCTGATGCAATATTTACTGTAAGGAATATGGAATATCCATCACAGTAGGCTTCTGATGCAGTCAGTGTGATCCCCTGATCAGATACGGTATAGTCCGATGTATCCAAATTTCCCGCATGATCCTCATTTGTGAGGACAGTTTTCTTATCCGTATAGTCTCCCGAATATGTGGCATTATCCTCAACCTTCTCAAAAATCTTTCCGATCAATGGGATCTTTGCTGCAAGTACCGGATTAAAATATCCCAATCCGCCAATTCCGATTATAGCAGCAGCCGCGGCCGCCGCTGCACCTTTTCCTATGTTACCAAATTTCATCATTTTATCCTTCCTCCTTCTATGTATCCGGATCTCTCTGTCACTTATTTCAGGAGCAAGGGCCTGCTTTAAGATTTGATTCAATTTTTCATCTGTCATATCCTATCGCCTCCAATTTTTCCTTTAACTGTTTCTTTGCCTTTCTCATCCGGCTCTTGACGGTTCCTTCCGGCAGTCCGAGGATTTCCGACACCTCATGAATCTGCATATCCGCTGAATAATACAAATAGATAGGTATTCTGTACTTCTCAGGCAGAGATGCAACTAATCCCTGAATCATGTTTACCTCATTTTGCCGCAAAACAATATGTTCCGGCGATACCTTATTGTCATGGCCGGAAACTTCATACCCCGCATCAGACATCTCATCCATACTGTCAATCGGAACCAGCCTCATCCTGTTTGCATATTTTTTCTTTTTATTTTTCCAAAGATAAATTGAAGTGGATAAAGCGTAACTCTTTGTATTCTGCATAGAGTCCAGTCTTTTCCTTTTCTCCAGCAGTTTGAGCATCGTGTCCTGATACAGTTCATCCCCATCCTCTACCCCTTGAGCCGTCATCCGGCAAAACCGCAGAATATCCTTTCCGAACTTCAAGACAAACCGCTCGAACTCATTATTATTCATAGCAGCCATCCTCCTTCTTCTTTCAAGCCGACTTGCAAAGATTTGCCCTTGCATGTATAATTTGTCCTGACACCGGAAAAAGTTTTCAAATTCTCTAAAAATTTTATCTTTTCTATTCAAATGTCAGCTGACAAAGAGCAGCAGAAAAGAGAACCAGGGCAATGTAAACAGGGATTATCGGAACAGATGCGGAAAATGCGCTGACGGACCGTGCTGCCGCGCAATGTTTAGACAGTTCAGTAATGTAATAAAAACATGAAATGCAACACCAAAACAACGAATGCCGCGCTTTGCGGGCCATTCTTATGAATAACAAAAACCCGGAAACATCCGGGTTTTCACAAGCTGATGACGGGAATCGAACCCGTGACCTCCGCACTACCAATGCGACGCACTACCGACTGTGCTACATCAGCAAATATATTCGGTAAACAGACCCTGTCCGTTTACCGAATTGTATTGTATCATAAGGTATTTTGATTTGTCAATAGGCATTATCGGTGCATCCTGTTCATTTACTCTGCTTTTCCTTTTTATACAAAATAAAAAATGATCACCTGCTGTGCAAGGAAATTTTCGCCTTCAAAGTTTCCCCATATATTTACGGCCGCTTTTTCTTTGAGATCCGCCAGGCTGCCTTCACGGGTTTCTACATCAGCGTCTCCGTTGACCCCGCCGTTTTTAACCGTATGTACTTCATATCTGGTTGTTTCCAAAACTAAAACGGTAAGCAATTCCTCATCTGCACTTCCTTCTGCCGGAGCAACCAGAATATCCATATCCGTTCCGTTCGATGACTCTTCAAATGACCGACGGATAACAATATCCTGATCTCCTATACTTTTTACATTCCCCGTAACTTTCTCAAGTGACTGTGCCTCAGCGCCGGACTCTCCGGCCGGCAGATCCTCTGTCGTTCTCTGCTCTGCTGCCATATCATCTGCATCAGGTGTTTCTCCCCCCTCTGTGTCCGTATGAACAAGTTCGGTTACAGGCGTTCTCTCTTCATTTTCACTTTCTCCGCATCCGCAAAGCAGTCCGATTACCATTACCGTACCGCAGACTGTCAATATTTTTCCGCGTACTCTTCCTGTCTTTTTCCTCTTTTTTATGCACTCTTTTGTTTTTCTGCTTTTTACTGTTCTCATCTTACTGTCCTTTCTTAATATGATGAAATCAGTATAGCAGAGCAATCTTTAAGTTCTCTCTAAGTCTGGAAAAAAATGAAATTTAATATCCCGAATGAATCGCTTTTTTTAATTTTGACTTAATACGCTGCAGCGCATTGTCGGTAGATTTTTCATCACGTCCAAGTACTTTGGCAATCTGCGTATAGCGCATTCCCGTCAGATACAGGTCGAGCACCTGCTTTTCGAAACCGCTTAATTCTTTTTCGATCGTTCTTTCCAGCTGTTCTACATTTTCCTTATCGATCATCATTTCTTCGGGACTCTGTTCCGATTTTAAGGAAAGAATATTCACAAGCGTCATATCCTCTTCACTTCGCTCGGAATTTTCTCTGGCAGTGGCATAGAGGGAAATATAGGTGTTTAACGGAATATGCTTCTGACGTCTGGAAGCCTGCACGGCCGTATACATCTGTCTGGAGATACACAGATCGGCAAATGTAAAAAAACTGGCGTCCCGGCCGCTGTCAAAATCGCGCACGGCCTTAAACAGGCCGATCATGCCCTCCTGGATCAGATCATCGCTGTCCGCACCGAGGATATACATGGATTTCGCCTTGCTTTTCACAAGATTTTTATATTTGTTCATGATAAAGTCCATAATACCGGCCTCGCCGTCCCGCAAGTGCACCATCAGTTCTTCATCACTGTATTGTTCATACTCTTCTTTCATCCGGCTTTCATCCCCGCTTAACTATGCATTTTGCATGTTCACTGTGCTTCTTCCTGTTCTTTTCCCGGCCGGGACTTTCCTGATTACCGCTTTCCCTGTCACGGTTCCCAACGGTTTCCGGACGGGCGGTCTGTATTGTCCTGCAGCTCCGTATCATCCGCTCCGTTTCCGCTTAAACGATCACTGTCCGTCTGATTGCCGCTCACACTTCTGCTGCTTACCATACTGCTGTCTGCAATATCACTGTCTTCGTTATAGTACTTCACGATCTCTCCTGCAAAGTGCTCTGCAAGAACCTGATATCCCGTCGGATTACCATGTACGCCATCCGGCATATATTCGGCAATGACATTGGCATCATGAGAGTCAAGAATATTGGAATTATATAAATCTATTACCTCAATATCGTATTCTTTCGCCAGTGTTTTTATCACTTCCACAAATTTTTTCTGCGGCAGAAGGTATTCCCGTTCACTCATCAGATAATCCTGCAGCACATTGGGCAGAGGCGTTGCAAAGAAAATAACCGCATCGGGGTAATTTGTCCGCAGTCCGCTCATCAGCTCGTTCAGATCCCCGCAGAAAGTACGGAAAGCCCGCTCTTCCAGACTGCCGAACTCCTTATCGGAAACGCAGAATCCATCGTTTGTACCGCCCATAACGATAATGATATCGGTATCCTGCGGAATCTCCGTGTAACGGTCCACAAATGCGTCCGCCCAGTATCTGCCGATCGACGAACCGCCGATGCCCAAATTAAGCACTTCTTCCGCCCCCAAAAGCGCCTGCAGTTTTTGGGGATAAGAATATTGTACATAGTTTTCTTCCTCTTCCAGATTGGCTGCCGCAGTTATACTGTCGCCAAGGCAGGCAATCTTCATACCGGAAAAATCATATCTGTTTTCTGCAATCCATTCTCTGTCCGCCTGGTTGACTTCCAGCGTCTCCTGATAAGAAGTCCGAAGAGCCTTTCGCTCTTCCAACGTCATTTCCGGCTGGTCGTAAATAAAGCGCCATTCGTCAAAGATACTGCTTCCTGTCATATTGCCATCATAGTAATTGACATCCGACTGATTACCGGATATGCTTCCAAGCAGAAAACCGAACGGATCCATATTGCCGGAAACGGTTGTATTTCCCGAAACGGTTCCGTTACCGGAGACGGACATATTGCCTGACACGGACATATTCCCCGAAACGGATCCCATACCGGGGAAAAACAGATTCCCTGAAACAGACCAGTTACCGGAGACGGACATATTGCCCGATGTAGATGCACTGTCACCCGTACCTGTATTACCGGAGACGGAACCCGGCATAGACGGCAGGATGTTTCCCGACACCCCCTGTTCTTTTTTGCTCTGTACATCATTGGCCGCGTTCACCGTTTCATCAATAAAAAGCTGCAGCGATTCCGGATCTTCCGCCATATTGGCGATCTCAGACTGCATTTCCATAACACGCTGCTGTGCCTCGGCATTTCTGGCCATCAATTCTTCCAGATTCTGCTGCTGCATTTCTTCTTCCATGGCCGCTTTCTCCACGTAACCGGAATATGCCCTGAGTCCGACTGCAGCCGCCAAAAGCGCCGTCATAACGAAAATTCCTATTAATAAAAATTCAGTTGCCTTTTTCATATTTTTTTATACCTGATCTCTGCCTGACAATTTCGTAGGCAAGCACTCCCGCCGCTACGGAAGCGTTCAAAGAATCTATATTTCCTTTCATGGGAATGGACGCTGCCATATCGCAGTTTTCTTTTATCAGTCTTCCCACACCTTCCCCTTCATTACCGATAATCAGACCGATTGGTCCTTTTAAATTCAAATCATACATTACGGTGCCCCCCATATCGGCACAGACGAACCATATCCCCTCTTTTTTCAATTCTTCCATCGTCTGACGCAGATTCGTCACTTTTGCCACGGGCGTATAATTTAACGCCCCGGCAGAAGCCCTGGCTACCGCAGCCGTCAGTCCCGCCGCACGGTTTTTGGGAATGATCACCCCGTGCGCACCGGCAAGATTCGCCGTTCTGATGATTGCTCCCAAATTATGCGGATCCTCAATGTTATCCAACAGAAAAAGAAAAGGTTCTTCTCCCTTCTCTTTTGCATTATCCAGTATTTCCTGCACCTCCGCATAATGATATGCCGAAGCATGCGCGATCACGCCCTGATGTCTGCCTGTCTCGGACATTTGATCCAGACGCTCTTTTTTTACGTATTTTATCAGACAATCCTGCTTTTTAGCCTCTCGCTTAATACTGAGAACCGGGCCATCCTGGCAGCCATCCAGTACGTAGAGCTTGTCTATTGTTTTCCCGGAACGGAATGCCTCCATAACAGCGTTTCGTCCCTCGATCGTCATCTCCGTATATCCCATATTCATTCCTCTTATTATTTATATTTTTATATCCATTTTCTCCAGAGCAGAACCTACAAGCATAAGAAGCCTGTCCGTTTTATCCTGTAAATACAGATATCCTAACAAGGCTTCCAGTCCGGTGGCCTTCCGGTAATCTGCAATGGAGGCGTTTTTGGCGGATGTATAGGATTTCGCATTCCGGCCGCGGTGATAAACCGCCCGTTCCTCTTCGGAAAGTTGTTCTTCCAGCAATTCTATCATCCGCGCCTGCGCCTTCGCATTCACATACCGGGTTGTCATTTTATGAAGCTGGCTGGCCGGACGGTTGGCACGCTCTACGACAACGGTCCGAATGACCAGATCATATATGGCGTCTCCGATATATGCCAGTGTAAGAGGCGAATACGTTCTGATATCTTTTCCCTTACAGTCAAACTGCTTCTTAATGGCCTCCAGTATCGTTATGCTCTCTTCCATTTCACACCTTCTCTGGTATCCTCCAGAATGATCCCCTGCTCAAGCAGCAGTCCGCGGATTTCGTCCGCTCTCGCAAAGTTCTTCTCTTTTCTTGCCTCTTGTCTTTCTAGGATCAACGCTTCGACTTCGTCATCCAGGATCTCGGCTTCCTTTTCTACGATCAGTCCGCAGAGATCGGAAAGCATGAGGATCTCATCTTTTAACGTTTTGATAAATGCTTTGCTGCTTTGTTCCGTCACATTCGTATTGGTGAATTTCACAAGCTCAAAAATCGCAGAAATTGCATCCGCCGTATTAAAATCATCCTCCATAGCTTCTTCAAACTTAACGACAAAACGCTTCGCTTCCTCTGCCGCCGCTGTTTCTTGCTGAGTCATCTGTGTTTCACTGCTGTCCGGCGCATCGCTTTCGTTTGTCTGCAGAAGATAATTCAGATTGGCAACGCTTGTCACAATACGATCATAGCCGTTTTCGGCCGCTTTCATAAGATCTGCACTGAAATTCAACGGACTTCTGTAATGTGCTGACAATATGAAGAAACGCAGCACCTGCAGATCATATTTTTCACCGATGTCCCTGACCGTAAAGAAATTGCCATCTGATTTCGACATTTTCCGGTTATCGATATTTAAAAAGGCATTGTGCATCCAATATTTCGCAAATACCTTATCATTTGCGGCCTCAGACTGTGCGATCTCATTTTCATGATGCGGGAAGATTAAATCTTCTCCACCGGCATGGATGTCGATTTCGTCTCCCAGATATTTTTTGCTCATAACGGAACATTCGATATGCCAGCCGGGACGTCCTTTACACCACGGAGACTCCCAGTAAGGTTCTCCTTCCTTCTTCGGTTTCCAGAGTACGAAATCAAGGGGATCTTCTTTCTGATCTTCTCCGGAAACAAGCAGAGAACGGTTGCCGCCCTGCAGATCGTCCAGATTCTTATGTGACAGTTTGCCGTATTCTTTAAAGCTTCTTGTTTTAAAGTATACGGTACCGTCCGGCGCCGCATAGGCATGGCCTTTCTCAATCAGCGTATGGATCATATCGAGCATTCCGCCGATCTCTTCCGTCGCTTTCGGATGAACCGTGGCAGGCTTTACATTAAGCGCCTTCATATCTTTTCTGCATTCTTCAATATAACGTTCGGCGATCACGGAAGACTCTACGCCTTCTTCCTTCGCCTTTTTGATGATCTTATCGTCCACATCCGTAAAATTGGTAACGTAATTGACCTGATAGCCTTTGTATTCCATGTATCTTCTGACCGTATCGAAAACGACCATCGGTCTGGCGTTTCCGATATGGATCAGATTATAAACGGTAGGCCCGCATACGTACATGCTGACCTTACCTGCTTCTCTCGGTTCAAACTCCTCTTTTGTCTTAGACAACGTATTGAATATTTTCATAATAGAAACTCCTCCTGATATTTTTTACTGCTCTGTCCGTTTCATTCGTTTTAGCTCCCTTACATCCTGTTCCAGATCGATCAGACGGTTGGTCAGCTCCTCGTTTTCACGCTGCAAAAGCGCCAGTTCCTCCGTAACCGGGTCAGGCAGATTGATCTGATCCATCTCCTCCTGCGGCAGGAAAACATTGTTCCGCTTTACGACGCGTCCCGGAACGCCCACTACAGTTGAGCCGGGCGGCACTTCTTTTAACACGACGCTTCCGGCGCCGATCTTGCTGTTGTCGCCGATCGTAAAAGAACCAAGTATCTTCGCGCCTGTGCTGATCATGACATTGTTGCCGATCGTCGGATGTCTTTTGCCCTGCTCCTTGCCTGTTCCGCCGAGCGTAACACCCTGATACAAGGTTACATTATCGCCGATAATCGTAGTCTCACCGATAATAACGCCGTTTCCATGATCAATAAAAAAACCTCTTCCGATCTGCGCTCCCGGATGGATCTCGATACCCGTCCTGCGGGCGCCTCTTTGCGATACCCACCTGGCTAAAAAGAAATGTTTCTTTACATACAGCCTGTGCGCAGCGCGGTAATACAGCATGATCCTGAAACTCGGATAAAGAAAAACTTCCATATTGGAATGTATGGCCGGGTCACGTTCTCTTATGAGCTTTATCTCTTCACGTATATAACTGATAAATCCCATTCTACTAATGCTCCTTTACTAAGTTAAGAGAAAAAAGAGCCGTCCCTCAACGGACTTCTCCGTAAGGAAAAAGCGGACAACCTGTCTCCGGCTTTCTGAGACGAATTATCCGCGGTCAGCTTCCTATACTATCAGAATATGCAGTCTATCTGCTTTGGTCAAGGATTACAACTTTTACACGGAAGATAATTTGTTTTCCCACTCCTGTAAAATGATTTCACAGTTATCAACTTCTATTTCTTCCACAGCTTCCTTTAATTGTGCAAACATTTCCTGCTGCCAGTCTTCGTAATGATAATGTTTCATTTCCTGCACGACGCTTTCCATCCGGTCTACGTCCAGATCTTCCATCGCCACTCTCATATCGGCAAAGCACCGCAGCAGACCTGCGTCTGAAATCTGTTCTTTGTCCGTATCCGTCTCCTCTTCTTCCGGATAATACGGTTTCAATACAGCACGGTACCCCAGATACTGCTCCAGCATAGGATCGGTATGTCTATGTATATATGCCGAATTCCTTGCATTACCCGCCTGTTCCAGCGCAGCCGCCTTATCTGACAGAGAGATCGCGCCGATCTGTTTGGAGGAACTCTTCAAAGCATGCACTTCTATCGTAAAACCGGTCCAGTCTTCCTTTTCTTCCAGTGTCTTAATCAGCCTTGCCTTCTTCTCTATCGCACGGTAATATACTTTGAGAACAGACCAGAACAGATCTTCGTTCCCCAAGAATTTCAAGGCATAGGACACATCCAGATCCCCGACCACGATATTGGCCGGCTCATTCTCTTTCGGAGCGGTTCCAAGCATATACACCTTCTGTATCTTTTCGATCGGCAGCCATTGTCTGACTTTCGACACAAGGATCCGAAGTTCTATCGGTTTGGCAACGAAATCATTCATCCCCTCCTGACAGAACATTTCTTTCGTTCCATCTACCGCATTGGCCGTAAGCGCAATGATCGGCACGTCATTGTATTCCTGATGAAAACGCCGGATAATACGAGTCGTCTCCACACCGTCTAATTCGGGCATCATATGATCCATAAAAACAATGTCATAATGGTATTTGCTGATCTTATCGATCGCTTCTTTTCCGCTGATCGCCGTGTCGACATTCATTTTCAGCGGCTCTAACAGTCCTTCCGCCACTGTCAGGTTCACAGCGTTATCGTCTACGATCAAAACTTCCGCATCCGGCGCAATAAAATCAAACTCGCTCACTTCTGCATCACTGTCGTCAAAATACATGCTTTCCTCATTGAGTATCATGGCGATCGTCAGAATAAAGAGCGGCTTTTTCACCACATGCAGATTCGGGATCGTATGCTTCACACTGTCAAAAAAATCAATCAGTAAAACTGCCGTGATCTGTGTGTTTTCTTTAATAAATGCTTCAACGGCCGCTGTAAACACAGGCTGCTCGATAAACAGAAAGCATTTCTTATCACCGGCAAGAATCGTATCCAGTTCTTCTTCGGAAAACAGTTCTTTATATTCTACGCCGAGACTGTGTACATCCTCCGCAAAGCGCTCCCTGACATAGCGGTTGGAAAACAGCCCTGCCGCTATACGGACATCCGGCTCTTTTACGCAGATACACGGCGTATCATTGATGACTTTCTGCGGCAGTTTAAAGAAAAACTTACTGCCCTTCTCATATTCGCTTTCCACCCAGATCTCGCCGTTCATCAAATGCAGAAGCTGCTTGGATATCGCCAGGCCGAGTCCCGTTCCTTCGATATTACGATTTCTTTTGCTGTCTAACTGCTGGAACGACTGGAAAAGTTTCTCCTTGTCTTCTTTTTTGATGCCGATCCCGGTATCTTCCACACAAATATGCAGTTCTATCTTATCAGGCGCTATCCTGACATAATCCATCGTCAGCGTGATCTTTCCTTTGTTTGTAAACTTCGCCGCATTACTGGCCAGATTCAAAAGAACCTGCTTGATCCTGATGTTATCGCCAAGCAGTCTGTCCGGCAGTCCCGGAGAAATATTTAAGATCAGTTCCACGTCCTTGCCTTTGAGTCTTGTCATAACAATGTTGCTGACATCGCTGACAACGGACATCGGTTCGTACTCCACTACGTTAATATCCATTTTGCCGGATTCGATCTTGGAAAAATCCAAAATATCATTGATGATGGTAAGCAGTGATTTCCCGGCCTCTTTGATCTGATTGATATAAGTCTTGGCCGCTAAGGGCAGATCTTCCCGCAGCGCCATTTCCGCCATGCCGATCACGGCGTTCATGGGTGTCCTGATCTCATGGCTCATATTGGCCAGAAAATCGGATTTCATATTTGACGTCCTCAAAATATCCGCATTGGCCTGATAAACGAGATATTTATTATGGGCCATATCCGAAAGGACTTCCGCGATCGCAACTAAAAATTTCGTCGCAACGTCAATCGTATCCTGCTCCACAATCTTTATCTCTTTCACTGCTTCAAGATAGCTTTCCGGATCGATCCCCAGTTCGGCCGCGGTTTCTTTTATTTTCTGCATATCGGGCATTTCCTTCAAGATCTGCCCGCCGACAAAACATCCCACCATTTTGTCGCCTACCATAATCGGCGCCGCAAAATCAAGCAGCCCCGCATGACATGTATAAACGACCGGATGCCCCTGTTCCAACGCCGTCTTAGCGCCTTCTTTGTCACACTGCGCACAGCGCATACACCCGATCGGAGAATTTCTTGTATATTTCATGCAAAAATCGGAAAAATTGGACCCGTTCGTGACCGCCACACCATTTGTATCCGTTGTCAGCGCGGCAACTCCCGTTACCTGAGAAAAGGCGTCCTGTATATTCTGCAATGCTTTTCTATCGATCAGATCCGTCAAATATAATTCGTAATCCATTTTCGCAAAACCGCCCTTTCTTCTCTTCCTCAACTATCCTTTTTATGATCAGACCCTTCCCGCCAAACCTATCCTATGACTTTCGTGATCGCCTCGATCAGTTTCTCTCTGTCGATCGGTTTGAGCAAATAACTCTGCGGACGTAAAACAAGCGCTTCCTGAATTTTTTCACGATCTGACACGCCTGTCAGGAAAATTACAGGAATATCTTTGGTTGCCTCATTGGCACGTACTTTTTCCAAAATCCCCGGTCCTTTTTCACCGGGCATCTCGTAATCCAGCAGGATCAGATTCGTCTTCTTACGTTCCAGAAACTTCAGCGCGATCTTTCCGCTTACCGCTGTCGCCACATCATATTCACCATGCAGATGTTCTTTTAACATCTTTAACATAAGCGGATCGTCATCTACTACCAGGATATGTTTACGCTGTGCAGGTTCATCAGCCGGCACGACATTTTCCTTTTCGTTTGCGGTTTCCCCATCCAGCGCTTTCTTTAATTCTTCTATTTTTTCAGCTAATTCTATGATATCATCCGGCTTTTTCGTATCTTCTTTTTCTGCCTGAGACGGTTTCTTTTCTATGTCTGTTTCCATGCTTCTAAGGAATTCTTCTTCCTCGTCTGCCTTTTTAGCGGCTTTCGCCTCAAAATATGTTTCCCTGTCCCGTATATATTTCATGATCGTTTCCTGAATGGAAACTGCTGTAAACGGCTTTGTAATTGTTAAGGAAGCAACATTGACGGCAATTTTCTCAAATTCATCACATTCTTCTTTTGAGCCGATCAGAACCATCGTCGTCCCTGACCGCAGCAGACTGTTCTTGATATTGATCATCTGGCTGATACTCTCACGCGGTTCATTGTTCAAACAATATACAAACAGATCCGGATTAAAGTATTTGACATGCCGCATAATATCCCCGAAACGCGTCGAAGTGGAAATCACCTCAAACGTATCGTCCATTTGAATAAAAAAATCGTCTATAATCGTTGCATTTTTGCCTGTTACCAAAGTTTTGTACTTCATGTCGGCCCCCCTGCAGATTCTATTTCTTATTCCAAAATAGTAGCATATTATGCCGATTTTGGCAAGGATGCATAAAGTACTGCATTACTTTCCGGCCATCTCGTGCGGGCAGCCGCCGCAGCCTGCACAGCCCCGGTTCTGCACTGGGTCACGGTCATAAAGTTCCGCAGGCGTCGAGAGCATACAGACAGCCTGCGCTGCGATTCCTTCGCCGCTTCCCGTAAAGCCGAGTCCTTCTTCCGTCGTCGCCTTGACACTTACCTGTGAAACTTCAATCTGCAGTGCATCCGCAATATGCCGGCGCATATGATCAATATACGGACGCATTTTAGGCGCCTGTGCAATGATCGTCGCATCAATATTTTCTATCAGGAAAAGATGTTTTTCGAGCAGAGCGCCCACATGCTCCAATAGTTTTACAGAGGAAATCCCTTTGTATGCCGGATCACTGTCCGGGAAATGCTTCCCGATGTCCCCTAACGCCGCCGCGCCAAGCAGTGCATCCATGACCGCATGCAGCAGGACATCCGCGTCCGAATGTCCAAGCAGTCCCATTTCATAAGGAATCTCTTCCCCGCCGATTATTAATTTTCTGTCAGTCACCAGACGATGTACGTCATACCCTGTTCCAATTCTCATTTTTGCTGCCATACCCTTCCTGCGAACACTGTCTTACGATAAATGATTCATAATATAAGTAAGCAGTTCATCCGCCACTTCTTTTTTGCTCATGATCGGAAGCTGCAGCGTTTCTTCTTTCGACAGCAGCGTAACGATATTGGTATCCGTTCCGAAACCGGCTCCCGTCTGCCTGAGATTGTTGGCCACGATCAGGTCAAGATTCTTTTTCTCCAGCTTTTTACGGGAATTCTCTATCATATTTTCTGTTTCCATGGAAAATCCGCATAGAAGCTGACCTGTTTTCTTGTTGGCTCCGAGGAATCCGAGAATATCCTCCGTCCGTTCCAGTTCTATCGTCAGTTCCCCATCTTTTTTCTTCACTTTCTCCTCTGCCGGAAACTTCGGCGTATAATCCGCCACCGCCGCAGCCTTGATGATAATGTCCTGTTCCCCGGCCCGCTCTTTGACGGCCTCAAACATCTGTGCGGCAGACAGGATCTCGATCGTATGCACGCCTGCCGGCGGCTGCAGGGCGGTCTTCCCCGTTACCAGCGTAACGTCCGCGCCGCGCCGCATTGCCGCGCCGGCAATGGCATAACCCATTTTTCCGGTAGAGTGATTGCTGATATAACGCACGGGATCGATCTTTTCCCTGGTTGCGCCCGCCGTCACAAGTACTTTTTTACCCTTCATATCTTTTGGCTGCAGCGCGTTTACGATCGCTTCATACAAAAACTCCGGCTCCGGCATCTTACCCTCTCCGGTATCCCCGCACGCCAGATAACCCGTGGCCGGCGTGATCACCTCGATGCCGTAGCGCCGCAATATTTCAATATTATCCTGTACAACGGGATTGCGGTACATTCTCGTATTCATTGCCGGAGCAAAAATCTTCGTACATTCGCAGGCAAGCAGCGTCGTTGTCAGCATATCGTCTGCAATGCCGTGCGCCGCCTTGGCGATCACGTTGGCGGAAGCAGGCGCCATCATAAAGACATCTGTCTGCTTTGCCAATGAGACATGTTCCACACTATACTGGAAATTTCTGTCAAAGGTGTCTACCAGACATTTGTTGCCGGTCAGAGTTTCGAATGTAATCGGATTGATAAAATTTGTTGCATTCTGTGTCATAATGACGGTGATATCGGCTCCGCCCTTTTTCAGCATACTGGCTAACGAAGCGATTTTATATGCCGCGATACTGCCTGTTACCCCAAGTATAATATGTTTTCCCTTCAGCATCCTGTTTCCTCCAAACATCCCGTTATGTGTCATGATATTATTAAATGACGCGCATGCCGCCATACAGACCGTTTATCCCTGTTCCATATTTTTACAATATATAATATACAGACCTTTTAACGTCAGTTCATCATCATGAATGACCTTTTTCTTACAATAAGGCACAATGCTGCCCGCAAGACCGCCGGTTGCGACTACAGCAGCCTGCTGTCCGAGTTCTTCCCAGATCCGCTCGATCATTCCATCGATACAGGCCGCCTGTCCCATAACGATGCCGCTTTTCATACAGTCGATCGTATTCCGGCCGATGACTTTTTTGGGCGCTTCCAGACTGATCTTTGGCAGCTGGGACGTCCGGTTTACCAAAGAATCCAGAGATACCTTGACCCCCGGAAGGATCATTCCGCCGATATAATTCTTTTTCTCATCTACGACGCTTATTGTCGTCGCTGTTCCCATATCGATCAGAATAATCGGTGCGCCGTAATACTGTAATCCTGCAACCGCATTGACGATCAGATCGGAACCGACCTGTCCCGGATTATCCATAAGAATATTCAGTCCCGTTTTCACGCCCGGCCCCACAAGCAGCGGCGAAATGCGCAGCAGCTTCTCCATTGCCGTCTTTACAACATTATTAAGAGGCGGGACTACGGAAGCTATGATGCACCCCGTAATGGATTTCACCTCGATGCCGTACAGGTCTAAAAGTGTCTTAAACGATACGACATACTCCAGTTCCGTATTGGAGATGTTGGTTGAGACTCTTTCCACAAAATGAATTTTTTCCTGTTCAATACAGCCGATCACAATATTAGTATTCCCGATATCTACTGCCAAAATCATCTTCTCACTATGTTCCTTTCTGTTTAATCGATAGGTTTTACCCTCATTAACGCGATCCCTACGCCAGCAATGATGACCGCCGCCACTACCGCTTCTATGACGCCGTTAAAGCTGATGATTCCCATGATCGTATCAAATACCGCCTCCCCGGCAATACCGAGCGCCTGTGCATAGGCATCTTTATACAAAATAAAAATACCGCTCATAACAAACAATGTATTGGTAAATGCTCCTGTAAGTCCCGCATAGGCAAGCGCAATATTCGTTGACGCTTTCCTTCTGCCGGCGATCGTCAGCACAACAAAAAGCAGTACCCCCGCCGCAATACCGACTGCCATACTGATCGTCATGCACATATTTTCGTCTGCCTTATCCTGTAACATACGTTTTAAGAATATGATCAGGGAAACAGACAAAAGAACGGAAGCCGCAAGGTTGATCACAATCCCCCATACTTTCTGTCCGTCTTTTAACAGCTTCCGAACGAGAATATACACAAAGTACGGTATGACGCCGACTAAAATTCTCGGTATGAAGCAGATATAAAGGCTCTTAAAAATACCCGAAACACCGACAACATTTGCCGCAAGAACGGGTGAAAATACAAAAGCCGACGGTGTAACCGCCTTGAATGTGTTGTTGATAAAGCTTGTGAAACCAAATGTGAATCCTAAAAATGCACCTTTCTTCGGTCCCAGAAATAGTGCTCCAAGGATGACCGGGATATGAATGATCGTCGCGTTGATGACAACAAGCGGGATATATCCCAGCGGTGTGAATGCCATTATGATAATAATGGCGGTGAACAATGCAGTCAGCACCAGTTCATAAGTTTTTTCATTTTTCATGGTACGTTTCCTCCTGTTATTATTCTCTTAATCGAGATACAATACGGTGTAATCATACCACATCGGGATTTTATTGACAATACGGAATTTATAAGGGAAAATGCCTGACATCGTACAGCATACCTCTTGACAGCCAAAAGAGAGCTATGCTAAAATCGTAAAAGAAATTTATTTAGGAGGAAGTTTATGTTAAGTGTTATTGTAATGGAGAAAGCTGCAAACTGAATATTGCAGGGCGGTTTTATGTTTGAATGTTTGAATGTTCAAGAGCCTGCCCACTTGCCGACAGCTTGTTCTGTCTGCATTTGCCTTACAATCGCTTAATATTATGGTATATAGTTTTACAAACGCGATCAGCATGGCTGTATAGTCATGCTCTTTTTATCCCGTCTTATCCGTGTTGTGAAAAAAGAATCATAGATCATTGCCGGCAGCTGATTGCTGATAGAAAATTACTATAAAAAAGACCATGGTATCTTACGCTTTAAGGGTTACCATGGTCTTTTTCTGTCCAAAAAGAGATTCCTGCAAAACATGCCGGATCCGGTTTGTAAGGCAGTATCAAATTTATCATCAGGAAAGGATATGAAAAAATGAAACGTACAGTAATCGAAACCAATCATTTAGTAAAAACGTACCGCAGATATAAGAAAAAAGAAGGAATCCGGGGAAGTCTGACCGGCTTATGGAAACGTGAGTATGAAGAGAAAACAGCCATTAACCAGATCGATCTGTCCATATCGGAAGGAGAATTCATCGGTCTGATCGGTCCAAACGGCGCCGGGAAAACGACATTAATTAAAATACTGACAGGCATCATTGCCCCTACGCAGGGGCATCTTGATGTGTTAGGCTATTATCCGAATGATCTGAAAAACGAATTTAAAAAGCAATATGCCGTCGTAATGGGACAAAAAAGCCAATTGTTTTTTGAACTGACGCTCAATGATACGCTGCGCCTGTTTAAGGAAATATATGAGATTTCCGAAGAAGATTTTCAAAAAAACAAGAATTATTTTGTGAAGCTTTTCGGCGTCGAAGATCTTATGGATGTTCAGGTAAGAACACTGTCTTTAGGGGAACGAATGAAAATGGAGCTGATCGCGGCACTGCTTCATAACCCCAAAATACTGTTTCTGGATGAACCGACCATCGGTTTAGATGCAGTGGCGTCCAAACAGATCCGTAAATTTTTAAAAGAGATCAATCAAAAGAACGGCACCACGATTATCCTGACATCTCATTATATGGAAGATATCAAAGCGTTATGTAAAAGGACGGTCGTCGTCAACCACGGCAGTAAAATTTACGATGGCGAAACACAGGAGCTGTTCAACCGCTATCAAAAGAACAAAAAAATTATCGTCACCTTCGATGAGCAGGACATGGATATCACATTAAAAACGCCAAATGCCGTACTGCTTGAAAACACACTGCATAAAAAGATTTATAAAGTATCCAAAAGATCCGCTAAAGATCTGTTGGCAGAGCTTATGGAATATGATACGAAGGATATTGCAGTCGAAGAAGAAGAGATCGGCGTGATCGTCGAACGGATATATCAGGAAGGAAGTGCATGTCATGCGTAAATATCTTGAAGTTTCCAAAACATATATGAAAACACAACTGGTATGGAGAGCCGATGTCCTGTTCAACATGATCTTTACCATATCCAAAATTCTTTTTGCATACCTCCTATGGGGGATGGTTTTTCAGAATAAAGAAACGGTCGGACAATTTACCTTTCACAGTATGCTGTCCTATTACATTATCAGTTCCTTTTTATCCCAACTGGATATGTCTGAGGGCATCAGCCGTGAAATACATGACCGCATACGAAACGGAACCTTTTCGAAATACCTTGTCATACCTGTGAACGTAGAAAAATACTTTGCGGCCATAGAGTTTGGTATCGCAGCGTTCTACAGCGTATTTGACTTTCTTGCAGCCACCATATGGATCCTGATATTTCGAATCCGTTTTGTATTTTCTACAGATATCCGCGTGATCCTGTGCGCCCTGATCATAACCGCCCTCGGCATGCTGTTTATGGTGCAGCTAAACTTCTATTTAGGACTGCTCACCTTAAAATATCAGGGGATCGGAACATTTTTAATGATCAAGAACAATCTTGCCGCATTGATCACCGGCACGATCATTCCTCTTGCGCTGTTTCCGGATGCCATCGTAAAGGTCATGCAGCTGCTGCCGTTTTATTACGTAACATATCTGCCGGCCATGCTGCTTACCGGAATGTGTCAAAACGAGGCTGCCGCCGGAGTCGCGGTCATTGCAGTCTGGTGTCTGGCGATGCAGTTCGTGATCACTGTCACCTGGAAAAAATATTTAAGAAAGTATGATGGGGTGGGAATATGAAAAATAATATAAAGAAAAACTTGCGTGTACTTAGAGAGCTTTTTTATTTGCGGGTGCATGGATTAACGGTATTCCGACTTGACTTTTTTGGACCTTTTTTGGTGGACGGAAGTTTATTTGTCATTCAGCTGCTGGCGTTTGAAGCGGTATATACCAATGTAGACACGATCGGCACATGGGGAAAGGGCGAAATGATCTTATATCTTGGCACTTTTTCCCTGCTGAACGCGGTCAATATGACTATCTATTTCTTCGGTGTCAATAATATACCGTACAAAGTAAGATCCGGTGAATTCGATCTGTATCTGTCAAAACCCGTGAGTCCGCTGTTTCACCTGACTTTTGAAAATATCAGTCCGGGGTCCGTACCATTAATTATCATGAGTCTTTGTATGATCACATACGGTATCCGGATACTGCAGATACAGCTGACACTGACAGCCATTTTCAGTTATGTATTCTGGACGGCCATTATGGCAGTTTTGTATTATGAGGTAGAAGTGGTCATCCGCTCCTTTTCCCTGTACCTTGTCTCGATGGCCCGAATGGAACAAATTGAAGAAGCCGGTATCGACCTGTGCATGAAATTACCGGGAACTGCCCTCTACGGTATCTATAAAGTGATCTTCTATCTGATCCTTCCCTACGGCATCATGGCTACACTGCCGGTACAGAGCATGATCGGTGAAATGAATACACAGACAGCGGTTTACGGGACAGGCACGGTGTTATTGTTCTCACTCGTTACGGCAACGCTCTGGAAACAGGGATTGAAGCACTATAACAGTGCAAGTTCTTAAAAAACAGACGGGAGAAGCGCTTTGCTCTTCTCCCGCTAATGATCAACGCTGCTGTTATGGTAAGATTCTGCTTACCGCGATTTGTGTTGCAAGCTCCTTTTTCTGCGGTACACTTTTCCCACATCCGGAATGACCGATATAATCTGCGATCGTTTCAAGAATTTTATCCTGTGTACTGTTTCTAAAATCATCCAGTCTTTGCAGGCCGCAATCATAGTATAAACTTGCCCGTGTATCTTTAACCCCGGGAAGTCTCATCAAATGGCACATAGCGCAGATCTTTCGGACATCCGTTCTGTCAATATGCAGAGTCTCTGACATTTCCTCTTCACTTTTTTCAGAAGCCAGTTTTATAATATCCAATGATTTTCTGTACCCATGTGCGAGCACTTCCTCAATGACATCGGAACCGATGGATTTGAATTCCTTTATACTTCTGTTTTTAAAATCGTGCAGATGAAGAGCGGCATGAAAACTTTCGTCGATCCCTTCCTGCATCCCCGTAATTTGCCTGATCCTTTCAAAATCAGAATCATAAATTTCGTCATATTGGGACTTAAAAAGGATACCGTTTCCCGTCAATCTTTCAATTATTGTTTCTTTCCATGGAATTAACGGATAATAACGCGCCAGCGTAGTATCTTTATTCAGTATGATCCTCATATCCGCAATTTTGATATTGTCTAAATTCATCTGTGTCCTTCTCCCGGTCTGTCTGCCGCCATTCCTATAAAAAATTCCTCTACCCTAATAACATCGTCCGTTTTGCTTCTTCCAGGGCATCGATAACCCTGTCGCACCACTCATCAAACACCGGATCCTCCTTCTGACATTCCGCAGGATGAGACAGCACGTAGTCGAGTACAATCTGCACACCCTGGTCAAAGCGCACCGTCGTTCTCATATCCGGCACGGCTCTTTTTAACTTGCTGTTATCAAAAACGGATGAAACGGATTTATCTCCGATCAGGCTTCCCGTAAAGTCATAGCCATATGCCTTCCCGGCTTCCGCCAAAAATTCCGCGGCTACGTAATAGGCGTTCAGTTTTACGCCCAGCGCATCCGCGATCGTTGCGTAAATCTGATTCCATGTAAGCGTTTCGTCTCCGGTAATATGAAATGCTTCTCCGATAGCGTGGCGATTTCCCATAAGGCCGGTATAGCCTGCGGCAAAATCCCGATTGAACGTCAGCGTCCAGAGGGATGTGCCATCGCCCTGTATAATGACCGGCTTTCCTTCCATCATCCGTTTGATCACCTGCCAGGAACCATTCTCTCCATGTACTCCCAACGGAATACTTCTTTCATCATAAGTATGGCTTGGCCTCACGATCGTAACCGGAAAACCTTCCTCCCGGTATTTTTTCATCAGAAATGCTTCACTCTCGATCTTATCCCGTGAATACTGCCAATACGGATTGGCAAGCGTCGTTCCCTCCGTAATGACATATCCTGCCGCAGGCTTATGATAGGCGGAAGCGGAACTGATATAAATATACTGCCGTGTCTTTCCCCGGAATAACCTGTAATCCCGCTCTACATCTTTCAGCGTAAAACCGATGAATTCACAGACCGCATCGAATGTAAGATCTTTGATCTTCGCCGCCACATCCTCTTCCATGTTAATATCCGCGATAATCTGATGAACGCCGTCAGGAACATCCGCCTTACGGTTTCCCCTGTTCAGAAGCCAGATCTCCCAATGCCGTTCCTTCGCCAGCCGCTCTACAACGGCGGTACTGATCGTTCCTGTTCCTCCGATAAACAATGCTTTTTTCATCGTAATGCTCCTCTCTCCTTTCTTTATCTGCAGGGACATAATGCTGCGGCAATAACCGGCAGATGTCGGTCCCTGTTCCCTGCACTTCAAATTTCGGCTAAATACTCTGCTATACCGTCTTCATCATTACTCCCAATTACCAGATCTGCCTGTTCTCTGACCTCACTGATGGCATTTCCCATGGCAATACCTGTCCCACACAAATTAAGCATACCGATGTCAGCATAATCATCTCCAAAAGCAGTTATCTCTTCTGCACTTATGCCGCATACAGAACATATTTCCTGAATCGCCCGCTCTTTTGTTGCCGTTTTTTTAGTAAATTTATACCAATAGCCATCTGAAAAACGTATGCAGTCGCACCAGTCCAATAACTCCCTAAGACGCATTGCCTGACACTCCTCAAAAATCTCTACACACATTTTTAAGGAGCTTTCCCGGAAATCTGCAAAATCCGTATAGATGCTGTCTCCCCAGCTTTGATCTTGTTTCCTGGGGTCAATCTTGTAATTCCAATAGTGGGAATCTACTGTATCAATCGTTATCTCACAATCTGCGCCGCATACTTCCCGGGCAGCTGCGATCATCCGCCTTGTTTCCTCTTTGGTAAACTCAGCCTTGTATATATGGCCGCCATGATATTTTACCAGCGCCCCGCCGCTTGCAATCAATATATCCGGCTGTAATGCCTCTATAAAAGATAACGCATTTTGTTCCCCTCTGGAAGTAGATATTCCGATTAATATTCCTTTTTCCCGACATCTATGTAATGCATTCAATGTTGCCTGTGAAATGGTCTTATCACTGCGGAGCAATGTCCCATCCAGATCAAATAAAAGCAGTCTGCAATTTCCCACTGATATGCCTCCCAAAAAATAATTCACATACTTTACAATACAAGGCACATATATTTCTTTGTTTCGACAAACTCCAACTTCTGATACAGCCTCAGCGCATCCGCATTCTCTGAAATCACCTTCAATTCGATACGGCAAACACCGCTCCTGCAGGCAAATTTCCTAAACTCCTCAAACAGCATACGCGCACATCCTTTTCCGCGGTATTGTTCGTCCACAAACAATGCATCCAGTATTGCTACCGGTTCCTTCCACATATCGGGAATACCATAAACAAATCCGTAAAGAAAACCAATTATTCTGCCTTCTTCTTCGGCGACAAATATTTTATGCCCTTCTACGCCGATCCTTTCCTTGTAGTTATCTTTCACAACGCTTTGATCATTCAGATTCTTATCATAATTGGCCTCATGACGAATAAGCCGTGTCAGCATTTCATCCAATGTTTTGGCATCTTCTATGGATGCCTCACGAATCTTTATTGTTTTCTCCATACAATTCTTCCTTTCCCCTTACCTATCATATAAACCGCTTTGCGGCCTTCATTTTTACAACGCCTCTGCCTTTGCTACAAAACTTATTTTACTCTAAATTATGGGGATTTACCATACTTTTTCATTTTGCTTTACAGGAGGTGGAGTTAAACTTTCCGTGTTATCCATTCGTAATATTTTACATCCATCTGTTTTCTATAAAAAACAGAGTCAACGAACTGTGCTAATCCTGTTTCACAAATTCATCGGCCCTGATTCTTGAATAATCGTTACTTGCGGTCTTTCTGCCTATAACAAAAACCAACACAGCCGCAAAAGCCAATACAATAGTCGCAGCTGCACTCGCTTCAATTCCATATATGCTGCCATTCCAAATGCTGCCGCCTACGGACTGCATATTAAAAATGCTTAAAATAATACCAATAAAATAAGTTCCAATTTCTTTTGACAATCCCATTGCAGTCAAAGGTTTCTTTTCAATCACTTTCCAATAAAGCAGTGCAGCACCCGCTATTATGAGGCAATCGTACAGCATAAGTTCTTTGTTCAGTTCATCAAGTCCGCCATTAAAATGCTTGTACAAAGATGGGGATTTTACTCCCAATTCTGCCGCCAGCACTTTTAGAGTTACATTAGCAATACCTCTCTCATCTGCTATATTAGCCGCCATCTCAACAATCGCTGTTCTTAAATAGCGAGAGGGGGACTTAAACCGCTCTCGCAAAACTAAAATCCAGTAAAGAAGGGAGGGAACGCACATCGTCACGCCTCTGTATCCAGTTTGTATCCAAATAGCGTACCATATTATAGAAATAAGTTGCTGGCATTTCATTCGCCCAGCAACTTATTCAGCTTCTTATCAAAAGTTTTGACTTCATATCCTTTAACCTTATGATACGTATAGACCACTTCTGCAACAATTTCTATTTTTACTTACACCGGCACGCTGATGCTTCCTGCTCCCGCAAACTTGGGTCTGCAACTGACCTTATTCCATTTCAAAATAAATCGCTGTGTGTTCCTGTTCTTGTAAGATATAATACTAATTCTCCCTTATTAATTTCATAAATCAACAACCAATCTGGTGTAATATGACATTCTCTACATCCAATATAATCTCCACCGAGAGAATGATCTTTATTCTTCTCTGGCAGCTGTTCTCCTCTTGCCAGTTTTTGAATAATTTCTTCCATCAACTTGGTGTCATATCCTCTTTTAACAACCCTTTTATAATCTTTTTTAAAAGATGTGTGATATCTAATCTTCAGCATTTAAATCCTCCATCAGCTCTTCCACTGAAGAAAAAGAACGGCTTAAATTTCTTCCATGTCTCACATCATCAATAGCCCGGATTGTATCTGCATTAGGAACATCCATAGAAATAGCAAACGGTATTCTCTGTTCTCTTACCGCCTGTTTCGCCGATATTGTAAAAAAAGTCGTCATATCCATTCCAAGATTAGAAACAAGCTCCTGCAACTGCGATTTTAAACCCTCATCTATTCTTATTGTTATATTAGTTGTTGCCATAGTATCAACTCCTTCCTTACAATATTATATTATCCAAAATGTGCTATATCAATACATTGTGTATACACAGCACGCAAGTATCTAATTTCTTTATTTATTATACCCCGATAGAATCTTATAGCAAATAAAACTTTTACTATAAATCTCCCGACCCTCTCAAAAAAGTCTTGAAATACGGGCACAAGCAACAAACGAAGCTGACACGGCACGTCGGCAGCAAGAAAAAATGAAAATTTCATACAGCTACTATTAAGCGGCGTTTCTCACTCCCCTGACAATCAAGAAAAATGCAATGGAGCAGATCTTCGCGATATTCACCTAAAAAAGGACTGTATCCAAAAAGAAACAGCACAGAAGTGTCTCCGATGGGAGCCATATCTGGACATAAAGAAAGCGGAAAGTCAAGACTTTCCGCTTTCTCAAAGGTAATAGCGAGAGGGGGACTTGAACCCTCGACACTACGGGTATGAACCGTATGCTCTAGCCAGCTGAGCTATCTCGCCATATTCAGTTCCAATGGGGCCTATAGGGCTCGAACCTATGACCCTCTGCTTGTAAGGCAGATGCTCTCCCAGCTGAGCTAAGACCCCATATGGACGGGCCACTTCCGCAACCCGCTTTGCTAGTATACAATTTTTTACCACTGATTGTCAAGGGCTTTTCCAAAAAAAATTCAATTTTTTTACAATATTTGTTACAATTCGCACCGACGACAACTTTTACACTTTTTATAATCAGGTTTTCTATTTTATTTCCTTGTTTCCTGCCTGCTCTTACTTCGTTTTATGGCCTTTTCCTCTCAAACCCGAGATACCTCGTCCCCTGAAAGGTCAACTCACCCTCATCGCCCTCCACCAGCATTCCATATTCAGAACCATCGACCGGAAACTCCATCCTGTCACCGCTGGCAAATTGAAAGGTGACATAGTACCATGTGGAAGATGTCGTATGGTGTCCGCCTCCGGCGTCTCCCGCATTCGCGTGAGAATGATGTGATACTTTCGTCCTTCTGGATACCACCACGGCCGAAACAGTCAGGCGCGGGGAATGATTGTTCTTATTCCGGGTGCTGATTCCCCGGGCAGCTCTTAACAGAATCACCACCATGATCACGATCGTTACCACCACGATCAAACCAGACACTACTGTAAACATCAATCCAAATGCCATACGCGCCACCTCCCGCCTGCTTACCTTCCCATTATAGCCCTCATGATTCCGCTGCGCAGAATCTTAATGCGAGAATACCCATTTCCCGGGTATTCTCCATATCAAAAACCGCCTTCTGGCACCAAACCGCTCCTACATCCTCTCCGGTGCAGAGAAACCAAGCAGGTCGATGCAGACTTCCAGCACATCTCTGGTTAACATAAGTAATGCTATCCAGCCCGCCTTCTTCTTCGCATCCTCTTCTGTCAGGATCTTTGTCTCATGATAAAAACGATTAAAGGCATTGGCTATATCATAGATATAAGCACAGATCCTATGCGGCGCGATCTCCTCGTAAGCCGCCTCCATCACGGTATTAAACTTTGCCAGCTCCAGCACCAGACTCTTCTCGGAATCATTGACCGCCTCTTCGATGACTATATCAGTCAAACTTCCGCCCTGTTCCACATATTTACCCAGAATTGACTTAATCCGTACAATCGTATAGAGAATATACGGCCCCGTATCCCCTTCAAAAGAGGTGAACCGATCCAGATCAAAAATATAATCCTTCGACGCCTGGTTTGACAGATCCCCGTACTTGATGGCCGCCAGTCCGACTACCTTCGCCGTCTGCTCTGCCTCTTTTTCATCAATCTCATAACCCTTCGTTCCGGCATTCTCCCGGATCTTGCGGATCATCTCCTCATCAATCTCCCGGATCAGGTTTTCCAGACGCATGACGCCGCCTTCCCTCGTCTTAAAAGGCTTCCCGTCCTTGCCGTTCATGGTGCCGAAACCGATATGCACCAGCTCCGTATCCGCATTGACCAATCCGGTCTTTCTTGCACAGCGGAATACCTGTTCAAAATACAGCTCCTGTCTCTTATCCGTCAGATAGATCAGCTTGTCCGGATGATACTGCGTCATACGATCCAGAATCGTGGCCAGATCCGTAGTATTGTAAAGAGACGCTCCGTCCGATTTCAGTATCATACATGGCGGCACTTCTCTCGTGTCTGTCTCTTCCTTCACATCCACTACCAGAGCTCCATCGCTCTCATAAGCGTAGCCGCCCTTCTTCATCTCTTCCACCATGCCGGGAATGATATCGTGAACATCTGACTCTCCCTTCCAGAGATCAAATTCCACATTCAGGTTTACATAATTTTTCTTCAAATCTGCCACGGATACACGGATGATATGATCCCACAATGCCCTGTAACCGCGCACGCCATTCTGCAGCTTATAGGTTGCTTCCATGGCGTCTGCCTTATAAGCCTCGTCCTCCTTGGATTTCGCACTGGCTGTCGGATAGATCTCTTCCAGCTCGGAGATGGTAAAAGGTGCTTCCTGCGGATACTCTCCTGCAAAGGAATCATCGAAATAAACCAATCCCGGATTGCGCTTCTGCAGTTCCGTAATGATCAGCCCCATCTGCAGACCCCAATCACCCAGATGGATATCCCCGATCACATCATGCCCCGCATAACGGCAGATCCGCTTGATGCTCTCCCCGATCACACCGGAACGCAGGTGCCCCACATGAAGCGGCTTCGCCACATTAGGCCCGCCGTAATCAATGATGATCTTCTTCGCCTTCTCCGGCATCTGCAGGCCGAATTTCTCACTGTCTCTCATCCCGCGCAGATAATCCCGCACAAACGTCTCCGACACCTTCAGATTCAAAAAGCCCGGCGCCACAGCGGACACCTCCATAAAGACACTGCTCTCCTGCAGCTGTCCGGCCACATCCTGAGCGATCATAAGCGGCGCCTTATGATATTTCTTCGCACCCGCCATGGCGCCGTTGCACTGATACTCGCACAGATCGGGTCTGTTTGACACCGTCACTTTTCCCAACGCCGCATCGTACCCTGCCGCCACAAACGCTTTCATCATCTCTTCCGAAATCAAATCCAATATTTTCTGCATCTTCTTCCAAGCCTTTCTTATATCTTTGTGCTTCTTTTCCTGTTTTTCTGTTTTCTTATCTTTCTTTTTTGTCTTTTGTTCTCTCTTTTTCTGTTTTTTTGCCTTTTGTTTTCTTTTTTGTCTTTCGGCCGTTTTACCTTTTGTCTTCTGTTCCCTTTTTTGTCTTTCGGCCCTTTTGTCTTTTGTTCCCTTTTTGTCTTTCGTCCTTTTTGCCTTTTGTCTTTCGTTCCCTTTTTGTCTTTCGTCCTTTTTGCCTTTTGTTTCCTTTTTTGTCTTTCGGCTTTTTGTCTTTCGTTCTCTTTTTTCGTCTTTCTGTCTTTCCTACTACTAAACCAGAAAAACCGTTCCTGTGTCAATACTCATTTACAAAAAAATCAGTCATCATAATCATATCCCGGTTCTTTGCACAGCTTCCCTCGATTTGGCTCGATTTCCTTGTCCCAAACCTGCGCCTTCCAGTTTTCCGGAGGAATATCATGGATTGCAATAGAAACACTGTCTTCACTTGTCTCAAATATTTCAGCAATATCTCTCGTTATTTTAGCTGCAAGCACCTTCTTCTGCGCGTAAGTCCGTCCGGCATAACATTTAATATCTACATGCGGCATTTTCCACTCCTCCCTGCACGTTCTTTTTATACGGTATTTCTGTTATCATTCTGTTGCGGATCCAGTGCCGCTTTCCTTCTTACGTTCTCTCTCCCGCTGCACGCGGGAGTACACGCATCCGCAGTAATCCTGCCGATACAAATCATACTCTTTCGACAGCTCCACAGACCGCTTATACCCGTTTTTCTTCTTAAAGTCAGAAGGCAGCCAGGCAGTCCCGTACTCTTTCGCGTGCTGTTCTCCGATCTCATTCAGCTTCGCGGCATTTTTCAGAGGGCTGATGGTCAACGTCGTTGTAAAATAATCATATCCGCCCGCCTGGGCACGCTTCGCCGTCTCCCGCAGCCGGAGCGCATAGCAGGCAAAGCACCGCTCCCCGCCCTCCGGACACTGCTCCAGTCCGTGTGCGATCTCATAGAAACATGCCGGTTCGTAGTCGCCTTCTACAATGTCGATCAAATACCCCTTATTTTGTTCCTGCCCTGTGCCTGTTTCCGCCTGCTTCGCTTCTCTGCTATATGCATTATAAGCGGCAATCAACCGCTTCTGCTCGGCCACCCGCTTACGATATTCCTGTGCTTCGGTAATATTAGGATTGTAATAAAAAACAGTGATCCGAAAGAACTGCCGCAGGTATTCCAGTACATAACTGCTGCACGGCGCACAGCAGCTGTGCAGGAAAAGTGTCGGCGCACTGCCATTTTTAATACCTTCCGTTATTTTATCCAGTTCTCTCTGATAATTCCTGACGGCACTCATAGATCCTTACCTCCTTCCAAAGCACTTTGTACTAAGTCCGCTGGCAAACCGTCCTCAATATCTTATCCATCTTCCGCGGACGTACCTGGCCTTATGCCTTCCCCCGCCTTGCGATCGTGGCAATATCAATCAATGTCATCTCTCCCTGCCTGGCCGCATTCTCCAGGCTGGATACCAGCGCCGCCGCCGTATCCAATGCCGTAATGCAGTTCACGCCGGTCTCGATGGCCGTCCTGCGGATCAGGAAGCCGTCCCTGCTCTTATCCCGTCCCTGAGTGGGCGTATCAATGACCAGATCGATTCTGTGCCCTAGGATCAAATCCATGACGGTAGGGGATTCCTGCCTGATCTTATTCACTTTTCTCGCCTTCACGCCGGCCTCCCGCAGCGCCGCCGCCGTGCTTCTTGTGGCATAGATGATATAACCCAGCTTCTCGAAGCGGCGGGCCAGCCCGATGGCCTCGCCCTTATCCGCGTCTTTCACGGTTATGATCATCTGTTTATGTTTGGGCAGATTCACACCCGCCCCCAGAAATGCCTTATACAGCGCTTCATTAAAGGTCCTGGCTATCCCCAGGCATTCTCCCGTGGATTTCATCTCCGGCCCCAGGCTGATCTCCGCGCCGCGGATCTTCTCAAAGGAAAAGACCGGCATCTTCACGGCATAGTAATCCGCCGCCGGCTGCAGCCCCGGTTCATAGCCCAGATCCCGGATCTTTTTCCCGATGATCACTTCCGTGGCAAGATCCACGATCGGGATTCCCGTCACCTTGCTGATATAGGGTACGGTCCGGGAAGAGCGCGGATTCACCTCGATCACATACACCTCGTCGTCCATGGCGATAAACTGGATGTTGATCAGGCCGATCACATGCAGTGCCTTCGCCAGCCGTCTGGAATACTCCGCGATGGTCTCCTTCACCTTCTCGCTGACCGTGGGAGCCGGGTAGACCGAGATACTGTCCCCGGAATGGACGCCGGTGCGCTCGATATGCTCCATAATGCCCGGAATCAGGATATCGGTGCCGTCGCAAACCGCATCCACCTCCAGCTCTTTGCCCTGCAGGTATTTGTCCACCAGAATCGGATGTTCCTGCTCGTAGCGGTTGATGACCGCCATAAATTCTTCAATCTCCTGATCTGAGAGAGCAATCTGCATCCCCTGACCGCCCAGCACATAGGAAGGCCGTACCAGCACCGGATAACCCAGTCTGCCTGCCACCTCTTTGGCCTGCTCAGCCGTATAGACCGTGCCGCCCGCCGCTCTCGGAATCTCCGTCTCTTCCAGAATCTTGTCAAAAAGCTCCCGGTCCTCGGCAGCGTCCACATCTTCCGCCTTCGTTCCCAAAATAGGCACGCCCATCTTCATCAGGCTTTCCGTCAGCTTGATCGCCGTCTGCCCGCCAAACTGCACCACTGCGCCATCCGGCTTCTCTACCCTGACGATATTCTCCACATCCTCCGGCGTCAGCGGCTCGAAATAGAGCTTGTCCGCGATATCGAAGTCGGTGCTGACCGTCTCCGGGTTGTTGTTGATGATGATCGTTTCGTAGCCCTCTCTGGAAAAAGCCCAGGTGGCATGGACACAGCAGTAATCGAACTCGATGCCCTGCCCGATGCGGATCGGACCGGAACCCAGTACCAGCACCTTTTTCTTCGGATGGGTCTCCTCCACCTCCGTCTCCGACCCAAACACGGAGTAATAATAAGGCGTACTGGCCGCAAACTCCGCCGCACAGGTATCCACCATCTTGAAAGCCGCCACGATGTCATTTTCGTAACGCATGTTCTTTATTTCTTCTTCGGTTCTGCCCGTCAATCTGGCAATCACCGTATCCGGAAATTCCAGCCGTTTGGCCTCTTTTAACAGTTCGACCGTCAACGGCTCCTGCTCCAGACGCGCCTCCATCTCCGTGAGAATCGCGATCTTATCAATAAACCAGTGATCCACCATAGTGATCTCATGGATCGTGTCATAGTCAATTCCCTTGCGGATTGCCTCCGCGATGATGTAGATCCGCTGGTCATCCACCACCTTCATCCGCTCTTGCAATTCCTCCGCGGAAAGCGCGGAAAAGTCATAACTGCGCAGGCAGTCCACATGCTGTTCCAGAGACCGGATCGCCTTCATCAGCGCCCCCTCAAAGTTATTGCCGATGCTCATCACTTCGCCCGTGGCCTTCATCTGGGTTGTCAGTGTGCGCTTGGCCGTAATGAACTTATCAAAAGGCAGTCTGGGAATTTTGACCACGCAGTAGTCAAGCGTTGGCTCAAAGCTGGCGTAAGTCTTGCCGGTGATGGCATTCTTGATCTCATCCAGCGTATAACCCAGAGCGATCTTGGCCGCCACCTTGGCAATCGGATAGCCCGTTGCCTTACTTGCCAGCGCAGAAGAACGGCTTACACGGGGATTGACTTCGATCACACAGTACTCGAAACTGGCAGGATGCAGGGCAAACTGCACATTGCATCCGCCGGTGATCCCCAGCTCGTTGATGATGTTGAGCGCGGAACTGCGTAACATCTGATATTCTTTGTCCCCCAATGTCTGGGAAGGAGCCACCACGATGCTGTCACCGGTATGCACACCCACCGGATCGATATTTTCCATATTACATACGGTGATACAGTTGCCGGCTCCATCCCGCATCACCTCATACTCGATTTCCTTCCATCCCGCGATGCAGCGTTCCACCAGAACCTGTCCTACTCGAGAGAGGCGCAGGCCATTTGCCAGAATCTCCTCCAACTCGATCTGATTATGGGCGATGCCGCCGCCGGAGCCGCCCAGCGTATAGGCCGGGCGCAGCACCACCGGATATCCGATCTTATGCGCAAACGCCACGCCGTCCTCGATATTCTCCACCACCAGGGAAGGCGCGCAGGGTTCCCCGATCTTCTCCATCGTCTCCTTGAATTCCAGACGGTCCTCCGCCTTGCGGATCGTCTTCGCCGTCGTACCCAGCAGTGTGACGCCATGCGCCGCCAGAAAGCCCGATTCGTCCAGCTCCATGCCCAGATTTAATCCGGCCTGTCCGCCCATGTTCGGCAGCAGGCTGTCCGGTTTCTCCCTGCGGATGATCTCCTCCAGCACCCTTACCGTCAGCGGTTCAATATATACCTTATCTGCAATGTCACCGTCGGTCATGATGGTGGCCGGATTGGAGTTCACCAGAATGACTTCCATGCCCTCCTCTTTCAGAGAGCGGCACGCCTGCGTTCCCGCATAGTCAAATTCCGCCGCCTGCCCGATCACAATAGGACCCGAGCCGATCACAAGTACTCTTTTTACATTCGGATTCTTAGGCATTCTTCTCCCTCCGCATCATTTTGATAAACCGTTCAAACAACTCTCCGGAATCCTGGGGACCCGGGCATGCTTCCGGGTGAAACTGCACCGTAAAGATATGCTTGCCGGTGTAGGAAAGTCCCTCGTTGGTCCCGTCATTGACATTCACAAACGCAGGCACCGCCACCCTGGGATCCAGCTTCTTCGTATCCACCACATAACCATGATTCTGAGAAGAAATATAGACTCTGCCAGTCTCCAAATCCTTCACCGGATGATTGCCGCCTCTGTGGCCGTATTTCATCTTATAAGTATCCGCCCCGGTGGCCAGCGCCATCAGCTGATGCCCGAGGCAGATCGCAAAGATCGTGATATCCGTATCATACAGCTTCTTGATCTGCTCAATCACCTCCGTGCACTCCTTCGGGTCACCCGGGCCATTGCTCAGCATTATGCCGTCCGGTTTTGCGTCGATGATCTCCCGGGCCGTCGTAAAAGCCGGATAGACCGTCAATTCACACCCTCTGGCAGCCAAAGACCTGGCAATATTATCCTTCGCACCCAGATCCAACAGCGCGACTTTTAACCCCCTGCCCGTCAGTTCACGGACCATGCTGGGCTTCTTCTCACGTATACCACTCTCATATGCTTCTTTTTTGAATTGGGAACTTCCGGAGACCGGACCATTATCTGATAAGTCCTGTGCGGCAGACAACGTATATTTCTCCCGGCAGGTCACAAGATCAACTACCTTACCGGTCGTATACGCCTTTAGTTTCGGAAGGATATCTTCCAGATCATACTTCTCGTTAGTGGTGATCATACCATTCATCGTACCTTTTTCCCGAAGGATCCTGACAAGCGCCCTTGTGTCGATCCCCGCAATACCGGGAATACCGTTTTCTTCAAGAAACTGCTGAATCGTCATGTCACACCGGAAATTGCTGGGAATACGGCTCAATTCCCGAACGATAAACCCGTCCGGCCAGGGCCTGCCCGACTCCATGTCATCCTTACAGATGCCGTAATTACCGATCAACGGATACGTCATGCAGACAGCCTGTCCGGCATAAGACGGATCCGTCAGCACTTCCAGATATCCAGCCATCGACGTGTTGAACACGATCTCACTGATGATCTCCTTCTCAGCGCCGATGTGGATTCCTTCAAAAAGAGTCCCGTCTTCCAAAATTAAGAAAGCTTTCATCCTGTCACCTGTTTCCTCTCAAACGATATCTAAAATCTTACTATTCTTCGCATAATCGCTTTATTATAGCACAGGAGTTTCTCTCGTTCAATTCTTTCTTTTCTGACCGGAGCGTATTCTGTGAAAACCACAGAAAAATCTTTTTGTGTTATTCGCCTGTCAGATCATAATACAGCATCGAAACAGCCGGTACAACAGGTCTCGTTTCGATCAGATCCGCCGGAATCTTGCAGGTTCCGAACAGCTGTCCAAACACGGTAAGCATGTCACCTTCCAGAATAAGCGTATCGTCCGCTTCCCTGTCATCCCTGACAATATAATAACGCATGATATTATTCCCATCTTCCGCCTTACATAAATAGTAGATGTTATCATCAAACAATCCGCCATTCACCTGACAAACTACCTGTACCTCCATGGTAAGCGCCGTATCCAGACAGCTCTCTGTATCTCTGAGCATCGCTTTGTAGCTCACTGTGGTACATTCCTCACGATACTCCTGTTCCTGCCTGTCCATGTCCTTTGCCGATACGGCAGTCTCCTGCTTCTCGGTGTCTGCTGACTCTTCTTCTGTCAGACCGCCGTCTTTCTTTGCCGTATTCTCTTTCGAACGGCTATCGGCTGTACCGTTTCTGTCTGCTTCATCGTCGGCTTCTGCGCCCTTTTTCTCAGCCTTTTGCGCTGCACTGCTTACTGCTTCGTTTTCTGCTGCCGTCTCTTCATCTGCAGAGTAATCTGTCTTGTCTTCTACATCCTTCTGCTCCTCTGAACGGCCTGTATTCTCTGTATCTTTTCTGGTTTCAGAATCTTCTCTGGTTCCGGCATCTTTTTCATCCTCTGCGCCGCCCGCAGCTGCTTCTGTCGACTTCCCGTCACCCCCGTCCGTTGCAGATTTCCGGCTGTTTACTTCCTCTGCGTCCAGACTGTTCTCCGGATCCGCACCGTCCTCTGTTTCTGTCATACGCTCTGCATTTGTCTTACGCTCTGTACTTACGCTGCTCTCTGCATCCGTACTACTTTCAGGCTCTTCCTTACCCTCTGTACCTGCCGCCTGCTCCGCTTTCCCCGACAATGCTTCTGTCTGGTTTCCCGTATTTGCCGTATTTACTGCATTTGCCGTCTTTGACTCATGATCTGTCTGATTCCCGGTGCTTTCTGCTGCCTGAACCAAATCCACTGTCTGACCCGACTCAGCTTCCGACAGACTTGTAACTTCTGCAGGCTCCACAGCAGCCGCGCCGGCCGCCATCTCTGCAGTATCTACGGTGGTCACCGACATGACCGGCACTGCCGACCCGTTCTGCGCTCTCCATACCGACGCTACGGCATCCTTCATAATACCCCAGTGCTCCGACAGGTAATACCCGCCACCGCCGATCACCGCCACCGCAAAGACCGCCGCCACCAGGTTACGGAACCAGTGCCGTTTCAGACTCATCCTGCAGTTCGGACAGACTTTGGCCTTCTTCGGTATCATCACACAACAAAATCTACACTCTTTCAACTTTACGTCCGGCGCAAACCCATATTCCCTGCGTATGGAATCCTCTCTGTTTTCCGCCGTATTCTTCTCAGCCGCTTCCTGCTGTGTCATCTCAATCGCTGCTCCTTCTCTTTCCGTATCCATAGCCGTCCTCCGCGGTAACCTTCTACATGTCTCTTATAAATGACGTTTCAAACAATTCCTATATATACCTATTAAATATAACGCTTCCATAACAACTTTTTCAAAAGGCAAAAGACCTCCTGCAAAGGATCTCTCCCAAGCATGAGGTCATAGCCTGTAAAAGTTCAGATAACTTTGCTGTTTTCATTATAACGGGCCATGTAGGCGATGACAAGGTTTTCTTTTTATGCAAAAAAGCAATCGACCCTCGCGGCATTCGCCAATATGATCAAGCCACGCCTTCGGCCGGTTTTAAGCACGGCACCCGACTCAATGCTCACAAGAATAAAGGCTTCATTTAAAATAACTCACCCCTGATTCAAAAATCTTCATATCCTGTTCGCCGTAAATGTTGACAGCCACGCCTTCTCCTCTTCGCTCCGAATGCGCCATCTTACCAAAGCAGCGTCCGTCGGGAGAAGTAATACCCTCGATCGAAGCATAGGAACCGTTGATATTCCACTCCTCGTCCATGGAAACATTACCCTCCGGATCCGCGTACTGTGTCGCCACCTGTCCATTTGCAAACAGCTTATCAATCCACTCCTGCGGTGCAACGAAACGTCCCTCCCCGTGGGAAGCCGGGTTTACATAAGTATTCCCCAGAATCGCTCCCTGCAGCCAGGGTGACTTGTTGGAAACCACCTTCAGATATACCATCTTGGAGATATGACGGTTTATTGTATTAAAAGTCAGGGTCGGCGAATCCGCTTTCTGCCCTCTGATCTCACCGTAAGGCACCAGTCCCAGCTTGATGAGCGCCTGGAACCCGTTACAAATGCCCAGCGCCAAACCGTCCCGTTCCTGCAGCAGATGCGTGACAGCTTCTTTCATCTTTTCATTCTGAAAGGCAGTGGCAAAAAACTTGGCCGAACCATCCGGCTCATCACCCGCCGAGAAACCGCCCGGGAACATAATGATCTGTGCCTGCGCAATGGCTTTCTCAAACACATCCACACTCTCCCGGATATCCTCTGCCGTCAGGTTCTTAAACACCTTGGTGATCACATCAGCACCCGCCCGCTCAAAGGCCGCCGCGCTGTCATACTCACAGTTGGTGCCCGGAAATACCGGGATAAATACGGTCGGTCTTGCGACTTTATGTTTACATACATAGATATCTTTTGCTTCATACAGATCGGAAGTTACACCGCTCTTATCCTTGCCGGCCGTATACGGGAATACCTTATCCAGCTTCCCGGTCCACGCCTCCAGCGCCTCCTCCATGGTGATCTGCACATCTGCGTATCGGAATACGGGTTCTTCCGTGACCGTTCCGACCACCGCAAAATCGAATCCTGCCTCTTTCTGTGCCGTCGCAGTTTCTGCCATCCGGCCTGCCGCTTCTGCCACGGATGCCGTATCCGCTTTCGCCGCAGCCGCCATCGCAGACAACTCTTCCACAGCCGCTGCAGGCATCTCCGCCAGAATCTCCCCAAGACCGTTGTCAAAAAGTGTCTCCGCTGCAAGGCCGCTTTCCACCGTCACGCCCAACTTATTACCGAAAGCCATCTTTGCAAGCGCAGCCGCCACGCCTTTCCCGTCCAGCGCATAGGCCGCCGTAATCTTCTTCTCGGCCATCAGCTTAAGGATGCTGTCGTAAACCCGCATCACATTTTCATAGACCGGCAGGTCATACTGATCTTTCCTGATAGAGAAACGTACCAGTTTATCACCGGCCTTCTTCAATTCCGGCGTCACTATATCTTTCTGTCTGCCGATATCCACCGCAAAGGAAACAAGCGTGGGCGGCACATCAATATCATTGAACGTGCCGGACATGGAATCCTTACCGCCAATGGAAGGCAGTCCGTACCCCATCTGTGCATCATAAGCACCCAGAAGCGCTGCAAAAGGCTGACTCCAGCGGCCGGGTTCCTCACTCATCCGCCGGAAATATTCCTGGAGAGTAAAGCGGATCTTCTTATAATTCCCACCGTTTGCCACGATCTTTGCCATGGATTCCGTGACCGCATAGATTGCACCGTGGTACGGACTCCAGCTGGACAGACAGGGATCAAAACCGTAACTCATCATCGTCACGGTATCGGTCTTCCCTTTTAAAACAGGCAGTTTGGCAACCATCGCCTGGGTCTCCGTCAACTGGTATTTACCGCCGTACGGCATATAAACACTGCCGGCGCCGATGGATGCGTCGAACATCTCCACCAGCCCCTTCTGGGAACAGACATTCAAATCGCTCAATAAGGAGAGCCATGCCTTCTTCACATCGCCCTCTGCAACAGCCTGTGCCACCGCCGGCACAGCGATCTTGCGCAGGTAATTTTCCTTCTCCTCTGGCATATCCACACTGACGGCCGTCTCCTGATGTGCCCCGTTGGTATCCAGAAAAGCGCGTGCGATATTCACGATCTCTCTGCCACGCCACTTAAGCACCAGCCGCGGCTCCTTCGTCACCACCGCAACTTCCACAGCCTCCAGATTCTCCTCCGCGGCATAGCTCAGGAAGGCCTCCACATCCTTCGGCGCAACCACCACCGCCATACGCTCCTGAGATTCGGAGATGGCCAGCTCCGTGCCGTCTAAGCCCGCATATTTCTTCGGCACCTTATCCAGATCCACCACCAGACCGTCCGCCAGCTCCCCGATAGCCACCGACACACCGCCGGCGCCGAAATCGTTACACTTCTTGATCAGCCTGCTCACTTCCTCCCGGCGGAACAATCTTTGGATCTTACGCTCCGTGGGCGCATTTCCCTTCTGCACTTCGGCTCCGCAGGTCTCGATGGAACTTTCCGTATGTACCTTGGAAGATCCCGTGGCGCCGCCGCAGCCGTCACGTCCCGTCCTGCCGCCTAAGAGAATGATCACATCATCCGGATCGGAAGTCTCACGGATCACATTCTTCCGCGGCGCCGCACCCATGACCGCACCGATCTCCATCCTCTTCGCCACATAATCGGGATGGTAGATTTCCTTCACCAGTCCCGTCGCCAGACCGATCTGATTCCCGTAGGAAGAATATCCGCTGGCCGCCCCACGCACCAGTTTCTTCTGGGACAATTTGCCCTTCAACGTATCCGCCACCGGCACCGTAGGGTCAGCCGCCCCCGTAACCCGCATGGCCTGATACACATAACCGCGTCCGGAGAGCGGATCGCGGATCGCTCCGCCCAGACAGGTAGCCGCTCCGCCGAACGGCTCAATCTCCGTAGGGTGGTTATGGGTCTCATTCTTAAAGAAGACAAGCCACTCCTCAGTCACCGGCCCCTCGCCGTAATCCATCTCCACCGGCACCACCACCGAGCAGGCATTAATCTCGTCAGACTGCTCCATATCCTCCAGTTTGCCGTCTTTCTTCAACTTGCGCATAGCCATCAGCGCCAGATCCATCAGACAGACGAACTTGTCCTGTCTGTCTCCGAAGATCTCCTGTCTGACGGCCAGATAGTCCTCATAGGTCTTCCGGATCGGCTCCGCGTAATAGCCTTCCCCGAACGTAACCTCTTTTAATTCTGTAGAAAAAGTCGTATGCCGGCAGTGATCCGACCAGTACGTGTCCAGCACGCGGATCTCCGTCATCGTCGGATCCCGATGCTCCTCTGCCTGAAAGTAACGCTGTATATGCTGAAAATCCTTAAAGGTCATGGCCAGCCCCAGAGACCCATACAACTCTCTCAGTTCCGCCTCCGCCATGTCCTTGAATCCTGTAAATACCGATACATCCGCCGGCTCCTCGTAGTCCGTCACCAACGTATCCGGTTTTACCATATCCGTCTGCCTGGAATCCACCGGATTGATGCAGTAAGCCTTGATCCGCTCAAGCTCCTCATCAGATATAACACCTGTAATCAAATAAGTAACAGCTGTTTTGATGATCGGTTCTTCATCCTCTTTCAAAAACTTCACACACTGTACCGCGGAATCTGCCCGCTGGTCAAACTGCCCCGGCAGATACTCCACGCTGAACACTCTGCCGTCCTCCGGGATCTCGATCGTCTCTTCATACAGAATATCCACAGGCGGTTCCGAGAAAACCGTCCTACATGCCTTCTCATAAACCTCCTCTGAAAGGTTCTCCACATCATAGCGGATAAACACGCGGACATCCTGCACCCCGCCGATTCCAAGATAGCTTCCGATCTCCTCCTTCAGTTCCCTCGCCTTAACCGCAAAAGGCTCCTTCTTCTCCACATAAACCCGCTTCACGTTTCCCATGCTGCTTTTCTCCTTTAATATTGTTCTGCCCCTGTACCTGCTGCCATAGCATATCCCGTTGTGCTGCCGCTCCATTCCTTTGTGCCCGTACTTTGTCTCATCCGCGCCCTGTCCCGCCTTCACCGCAAATATTACATGCTTTGATCCCTGAACAGCCCATATCACAAATGCCAAAATACGGCCGGATTCCCTGAATGCCTTTGGAATGAAACCCCATGTCTTTTTTATTATGCCAAACATTGGGCCATATTTCAATCTGTGATTTCTGTCTGGAAGACGGCGTCCCCGTATACCAATCTTCCTCTGACCATCGCAGGCCATACGAAACCGCTACAAATGAAACTCCCGGAAGAGTTCTTTCTGGTACGCCGGATCAAAAGCGGCCCGCTTTAAATCCTCCACACGGTTCTGCTCGATCAGGATCCTGGCCAGATGGTTAGACCGCTCCACCCCAAGCTCTAATCCGTGTTCTATCCCCTCTTCCATGCCTTCCTTTCGGATGGTTCTCTCATATTTGTCCACATCAAACTCTTCCAGCAACATTCCCAACACCTCCGCCCGATAATTTCGCAATGTCTCATACAGTATCCCATGTTCCATGCAATACTGTATCGCCTGTTCCAGCGCTTCCTTTACTGCCAGGCCGTCTGCCATATACTGCCTGGACACCTCCACGAATTGTGCATACTCCTCCAGCACATGGCACCTGTCCATCAATTCACAGTTATGCCCGTAATTGATGTTCAACATCCGCACCTTCAATTCCACGTCTGCTTCTCTGTCCCTGTTGATAAAGGCATCCGACAGCCTTAAGATTTCCTCTTCCGGCGCATGCTTCTCACCGTTATAAAAGACAACGCACTGCGGCGCCGGCAGCGGAATCTGCCTTGTCCCGTACAGGCTGCTCTCCGCCTGCTCGATCAGTTTCTGGTACTCCTCCGCCAAATAGATCAAAAACCTTACCGGCATATTGGAATTACAAGTGCTCTGATGCTCATACAGATTTAACGTCCCCGCCAGAATAAAAGCCAGATCGTTCTTCATGACCACATAGACCGCACTCTCGATGGTCACAACCTGCAGGGCGGACGCATCCCGGTAATCCGTACCGTTCAGAGCGTTATATAGCTGCAATAACGCCTCCCTGTCCTTGTCAAACAGGAAGCGGAACAGTCTGTCCTTTGCACTGTGTCGCACCTTCCGACAACCGGTCCATTTGATATATCTGCCGGCAAACCGCCTGATGCCGGCCGTGCCGCGTATCAGTACACCTTCCCTGCTCCCGCGCCTTTCAAGTACTGCCTCTTTGCCAAAACCTCTTCTTTCCTTTGATTTTAATGAATTCTGTGCTGCCTGTTTCTTTTGCGCCTTCTGCATTCTCTTCATCCTTTCTCCTTTTGTATTCGGCAGGAGACCTGATCAGGATTCCGCATGCAACAGCACCTGCGCCTTTCCCTGTTCTGCGCGCTTCCCCAAGTGCCTGCACACTCTTCTGTCCCTGCCCTGTTCAATTATCATTAGAAAAATCTGACAGAAACTGTCCGAATGTGCGAAAAGCACACTGTTTAGAATTTCTCCGATGTATTTGTATGGTTTTATCATACGTGATGAATGTTTATTTGTCAATTACTTCTTGCAATTATATTCAACAACCACATGCCGGGTCTCCTGCGGCGAGGCACAGATGCCCTCATAGTCTATTGCAGCGGCAGCGTCAATTCCGTACACACACCACAGTCTCGGTTGTTCTTTACCGTGATCGAAGCCTTTTCTCCGTAATAGATCCACATCCGCTTCGCGATGTTCATAAGGCCCACGCCGCCGGTATCCAAAAGGGGCATCTGATTCTTCAACCTTAATTTCCGGTTCAGTTCTTCCATCTTCCCACGGTTCATTCCCCTGCCGTTGTCCGAAACCGCGATCCGGATTTCCTCCCCGGCCCGATTTACTCTGATAAAAATATCCCCTTTACAGTTCGTAGACGCAAACCCATGTTTCAGACAGTTTTCTACCAGCGGTTGAATGAAAAAGATCGGAATGGAAATTTCGGTAAGCGTCCCGTCCACCTCGTAATGTACATGGATCACATCCCCGTACCGATAATTCATGACAAGTATATAATTCCTGATAAACTCGATCTCCTGTCCGATGGTGCCAAACGCATCGGTATTTTTAAAGGCATGGATGATCTTTGACAAGGCGATCACCATGTTAACAATGTTTTCCTGTCTTGTCAGCATTGCCATCCATTTAATGGTATTGAGCGCATTCAATACAAAATGCGGGCTCATCTGCTCCTGCAGCGCCAGAAGCTGCAGCGTGCGCTTTTCATTCGTGATCCGCACGTTTTCTCTGGTCAGGATCCGGATATCCTGCGACATTCTGTTAAAACTGCGGATCACATTGCCAATCTCACCATACATGCTCTCTTCGATCTGAATCCCGTAGTTTCCCCTGCCGATATCCTCCATGGCCCGGATCAGTCTGTGGAGCGGTTTCAACAGCATTTTTGCATAGAAAGCGTAGCTTGCCAGAATAATGGCCAGACTGAACAGCACGAAGCCGACCAGAATATGCTGCAGCAGCCTGGCCTGCTCGTAAAAGGCATTCAGCTCCTTCTCCCACACAACACTCCAGCCCATCTTCGGCAGCGCGTAATATATGATAAGTTCTTCCCCTTCCCTCACATAAAAGGGCGTCCTTTTATCCCGCATCTGTTCTGTCCGACCGTACTGCTTTCCGATCTCTCCGTCGTTTGTAGAAGAGAGAATACTGCCGCTGCCGTCCAGTATATAGATTTCCCCGTCGTTTTTTCTTATCGTAGAGGAAAAGACGTTCCGGAATGCCTTCTCGCGGACATTTACGATCAGCTTCCCCCGTCCCCGGTACGGTACGACAATAGACAGATAGTTCTCCTCCTGCTTTCCCAGATATTCTTTGTTTTCGTAAAAAAGCCCCGCAGAAAACCCGCCCTGAAAGGCCGTTCCTTCCTGTGCATTCTCCAGCCGCGCAAGGAGCGCATCCCCCGCTTTTTCCCGCCACACCGTCTTACCGTCTGTCCCGATCAGGGTATTGTCATGGGTCAGATAGATAATAGAAGCGACGTCATCCGACTGACTCAGAATGCCCAGAACTTCCTTATTAAAACCATTGATCGTCTCGTAGGCATAAGCCGATGACAGATCCGGTTCTGCATCCAGTCTTTTAAGATTCTCTCCTGCCAGAAGGCTGACAGTCGTCTCCTCGAACTTGCTCTTTTTTTCCGAAAAGTTAAATTCCATCTGCCGCAAAAATCCGAGCGTCGTCTCATAGGTATTATCGAACAGCACCTTCTTATAGATTTGGCCTGTGATGGTGGTGGTCAGAGCAAAAACAAGCAGGCAGACCGTAATCAAAAAGAAATTCAGCTTTCGCAGTGTCTTCATATGGCATCATTCCTCATATTTATAAGCTCTATATGTTTTTTCTGTAATCGTTGGGTGACATTCCCGTGACCTTCTTAAAGGTCCGCGTAAAATATGCCTGATCGTTAAATCCGCATTTTTCCGCGATCTCCAGCAGTTTCTCATTGCCGCCGGCCAGAAGGATCCTGGCCTTCTCAATCCGCTGCTGTATCAGAAAATCCGTATAGCTGCTCCCGTACTCCCTGCTGAAGACCGTACTCAAATAGCCCGACGATACATGAAGCGCCCGGGCAGCATCCATCAGGGTGACCGGGCGGCTGCAGTTCTTTTCCGCAAAATCAATCGCCTCCGTCACCAGCGTCGAATACCGGGGCTGCTCCTTGTGTTCTCTGGCGATCCTTTGCAGAAAAGCCAGATACAGCGCTTCGCCCTCCTGCAGCGTGCGGGCCTTCCTGATCTTGCTGCTGTACTCGGATACTGCCTGCTCCAGCCTGCACCCGGTCTTTTTTTCATAAAATACGGCCGTCGTATTGAGCAGCATTCCAAAATAATCCTGCAGCTTTTCCTCATACTGCTCCGCAAATTCCGGGACTCTCCTCACATAGTCTTCCATCTCCTCCAATCCCATACTGCGCAGGGAAATGTTGATCGTCTCCACCATCTTTTCCAGAAGCTGTGCCAGCCGTTCCAGCACCTTCTCCTCCGCTTCCCCCGATGCACCGTCTTCTCCGAAGCTGTACCATGACAGCTTCCGCCTGATCATGTCAAACTCCCGGGCGATCTCGTCCTGGCTGCCGATCAGACCGCTCATACCTGTCCGCACACAGGCCGCGGTATATTTTTCGATCAGGTTCGCCGCGTTTTGCATCAGCTGGTGCAGCTCCTCCACTGCCTTCCTGTGTCCACACTCCGCCAGTACCACATACATCCCGTCGGGCATGGATACCACATAACAGGGCGCCGCTTCCCGCAGGGTCGTGCGGATGATGCTTTTGACAAAATTCATCTTATGCAGAAATTCCTGAGACAGATCATGCTCCGCGTCCACTGCAAAATCCACATGAAACACAGCAAGACAGGCGGGCATGATAAATGTCTCTGCCTGCCTGTCTTCTTCTGCCTCCGGCTGTCTGCTCAACAGCTTTCTCAGCAGAATCCCCCTGTTCCTGTATTCTTCTTCCGCATTCTGCTTTTTGTGGTATATCACACCTGTATTTTCTGTTTTCAGCTCCTCTAAAACCCGCAGGACTGCTTCCTCTATCTCCTGCACGGACATGGAGGCTTTCAGGATATACTGCGATACATTGGCCTGGATCGCTGCCTTCGCATACTGGAAATCTTCCAGACAGCTCAGTATAATGATCCTGGTCTTTTTGTCATCCTTCCTGATCTCCTGAATCAGTTCAATCCCATTCATAAACGGAATATTGATATCCACGATCAGGAGATCGGGACGGTATTTCCTGTACTTTTCCAGTGCCTCCATACCGTCCTGCGCCTCGTAAATATCATCGATGTTGAATTTTTCCCAGGAAATGGAATTTCTAAGTGCCAGCCTGGCCAACAACTCGTCTTCTACGATCAATAAAGAATACATATCTCCCTCACTACTCTGCATCCAGCGCTTCCAGAATCTCCTGCCTGATCTGTTCCAGATTCCCGGGATCCCAGTTAAAGTCATTAAATCTGGCTGCAACCTTCCTGCTCTTATCGTATGCCGCCGCCGGATCCTTGTCCGCCAGCAGCTTAAGCAGTTCAAAGTCCTGTGCGCCGTCCCTCGTGGCCATCATGCGCACAGAGTTCTTAACACATCCGTTCTTCCCGTCCGGATATACGATATAGCCGTCCCCTTTAACAACAGCCTTCGGATTCAGGCCCAAATATTCATCGTCCGGATCCCAGTAATCATATCCCCAGTGCAAAAAACCGTTGAAGTGATTGGTAAAACATGCCCACGCAAGCGCCCGGTTATGGATCAGCGGCCATCCCAGAAATTTGTTCATATAATTCTGGTAATAAGGTTCATTACAGTTATAGGTCCACCGCAGTTCCCCCTGTGCCAGACGGTAGTCATAAAATGCCCTGTTACACTCATATGTATCAACCCGGGGGATCCACAGATCCATCTGCCCCTGCAGAGCCGGCACCGGTTCCTGCAGATAGACGGCATCCGCACACCGGATTCCCGGCATATACTGCCGCACCATCTCTCTGCCATAGTGCCAGGACGCTGCCTCACCCGGTTCGTCCTCCACATGCTGCAGCCATCTGTCCCGGTAACCACATTCTCCCAGATGTGCATACAAGGCCGTCAGATACTGTCTCATCCAGTCGTCCGCCTCTTCGCTGCCGATGTCGGCCATGCCGACCTGCACCTTTCCTTCGTCCTGCGTTAACAGATAGATCCGTTTTCCTTCCGTCTGCACCACCAGATGATAGCCCGCAAATAATCTGACGTCCGCGTACTCTTCAAACAGTGCCGTAAAACGGTCAAACAGCTCCCAGCAAAAGTGCCAGCTGCCATCCTCCTTTTGCCGGCTGCCGCCATCCAGAAGAAGATCCAGCGTACGGACAAACAGCACATTGATGCGGTTCTCTTTCATATTCTGTGCGATCTTTCTGTTAACATCCCACCACGCGTCGCTGTACTTTTCACAGCCATAATAGTATTGCAGGAAATCAAGCTGCTCGGCATTCGGGAAATGAAACCAAAAATTGACCGTATGCACCCAGTATTCCGTCATAAAGGCAGCTTCCGCGTTCCTGGGAAGTACCGCCCCATGTACACAGACCGCAAGTTTCATTTCCAGATCGCCGACATCCGTCCTTACTGTGACTGTACCCTCATAGCTGCCCGGCTCCGTCTCTTCTCCGGCGTATGCGGTGACCCAGATGCTCTGGGTCTTTCCCGCCTCTGCCTGCCATGTGCGCTCATTGGACAGCGGATCCTGAAAACTTTCTTTTTCAAAAACGATCGTCTCCTGAAAATTATAACGGAAAAGCAGTTTATCGGAAACAGCAAAATCAAGTCCCAGAATCTCAAATGCTTCCTCACCACGCAGAAGGATCTGACAGGATTCATAGCTGTTTCGCGCCATATGCAGCGTTCTTTCCGCCTTTTCCCTGGCGGGAGCCATCTCATCCGGCTCTATTCTCTTTATGGCACCCTCCATCCATACTCTTATCATCTTAACCATCCTTCCCGTCTTTATCAATACTGTCCGATCTTTTCAAAAGCGCCCTCAATCTGCGGCCTCCACCATTCCATGTAGGTTTCGTAGCCCGCATTGTCAAGATCTTCGATCATCTGGGCCTTCACGCTCTCAAACTCCGCGTCATCTTTGGCCAGGATCAGTTTAGGCTGTCCTTTATTCACAATATCGTCGATCTTGGCGCTGATCATCTTGATCTCCTCCGGTTCAATATCGATCACCATTCTCCATTCGTAATCATAATCCGAAAAGTCCTTGATCTTACCTTCTTTAATCTTATTGTCGAACGCCTGATATGGGTAATCACAATTATAATATTGATTAAAATCATCATCCACAGGAAGGTTCTGGGACTTGAGTGCGATCTGCCCCTGCTGCAGCTTGATCGGCTCTCCGTCTTCCGGATGCACCACTCCCTGTCCGTATCCGGACATCTGCTCGAAGAAATCCACGCCCGTTTTCTGCAGTTCCTCGCCGCCTTTCTTAAGCGTCTCGTTCATCTCCGGGGTAAACTGGGCCACACCGTCTATCACATCCCAGTGAACACCCTTAACACCACTCCGCAGCAGACGGGATCCTTCATGAGAAAACAGGTAGTTCAGCACTTCCATGGCTTTCTGAGGATGTTCCGATTTCTTGTTGATACACATCAACTGCCCCTCAAATCCGAACTTATAGCTGATATTGGTGTGCACCGTCGTGCCGTCCACCGGGATTGCCTCTATCCCTGTAATACCCGCACTGTCTTTCGCATAGGCTGCCTGGTTAAAAGGTGTTACCAGCCACGACGCCGTGGGAGACATGATCTGCCCCGCATTGATCTTGGCTGTAAAATCATCATAAGTCTGCGTAAACGCATCCGGATCAAACAATCCCAGCTGGTTTGCTTTGTAATAATAACGCATGGCTTCCCAGAACCGGCTGTCCTTAGCAAACTTCGGATTCATATCGGTAACATCATGAATGTCAAACAAAAATCCGCCGCCCTCTCCCAGGCCAAAGGTGGAAGAATAGGCGCCCCATGTATAATAATTGGTGGTATCGCTGCTGCAGCTGATACCGTAAACCTTCTTTCCGTCCTCCGTCTCCGGATGTGCCTGCTGCATCTGGCTGAGCACCTCAAGCATATCGTCCGTATTGTTCACTTCCGGATAGCCCATCTCTTTGTACCAGTCCCATCTTGTACGGAAAACTGAGTGATAAATCATATATTCGTGTCCCTCATTTCCCACATTGGAAGGCAACGTGTACAGGTCTCCGGTCCCGTTGCTGTAATAGTCCTTCGAAATTCTGATCCTGCTCTCCATCTCCTGAATATCTGCGCCATATTCCGCTACCAAATCGTCAAGCGCCATGATATGATTGCCCTTGATCAGATTCTGCACGTCGTCCTTGGACTCCACGAAAATAATATCACCCGGAATCTCTCCGGAGGCCATCGTGACCTGCAGTTTGTCATGGTCACCGCCTGCTACGTTCAGTTTTACCCCGCATTTCTCCTCGATCTGTTTCACCACCGGGCTGTCTTTCACCAGCGCCCATGTCGTATCGAGAGAAGGATTGTTCGCCTTAAAGATCGTGATCTCCGGCACCTGAACTTCTTCCTTAACTTCCGCTTCCTGCTCCACTGCCGTTTTGCTTCCGCATCCCGAAAGCCCTGCCAGCAGTATGGTTCCCATCATCAGGATACAGATACCCTTTCTGCCTGTTTCTTTTCTTCTCACTTCTTCTTCCTCCTCTTTGCTTTATTTTTGTATAATACAGCTAATAATCACAGCTGTTATTATTGCAGTCGTCCTTTTCTTTACCCTTTGACGGCACCGATCATGATTCCTTTTACAAAATGCTTCTGTACGAAGGGATACACCAGTATGACAGGTATCGTCACCAGCATCGTGATCGTCACACGCACGGCCTCCGGCGTCATGACCATGGAAGACATACCCGACATGGCGCCTTCCTGCAGCTGCTTGATCGTATTCTGCACCTGAGTCAGATACATATACAGAATATACTGTAAGGTGAACTTGTCCGAATCAAAAACATACAGGTAATTGTCAAACCAGGCGTTCCACTGTCCCACCGCCACAAACAGCGCGATCGTGGCGACAATGGCTTTGCTGAGAGGCATCACGATCTTAAAGAAACAGGTAAAATACCCTGCTCCATCAATCATCGCGGACTCCTCAAGCACCTCCGGCAGCTGCTCGATATAGGTCTTTGCCAGAACCACGTTGAAAGCGCCGATCGCCCCCGGTATCACATAGACCCAGAAAGAATTGATAAACCCGTAAGATTTTAGCACGATATAGGTAGGGATCAGTCCGCCGCCCACATACATCGTTATGACCGTCATCCTGTAGATCACTTTCCGGAAGGGAAGCTCCTTCTTGGTCAGAATATACGCGTACATCATACAGCCCGTCACTGAGAGCAGTGTTCCCAGCACGGTTCTTGCCACGGAAACAAACGTTGCCCGCAGGATTCCCGGAAGCTCTAATACCTGCATATAATTCTTCAAAGTAAACCCTGTCGGCAGCAGGTAGATCCCTCTGGAAGCCTCTGCCGGTTCTGACAAAGAATAGATAAACAGATAATAAAACGGATACATGCACAGCACGATCAAAAAGATCTGCAGCATATGGTTAAAAATATCAAACAGTACGGCGCCGGCCGCTCTTCTCCTGACACCCATTCTTCCACTCCTTTCTCTTACCCACAACGTTTTGACACGGCCGGCAGGGCAGATACACAGACCCGGTCAAACCGTTATTTCAGATCAGCCCCTCGCCCCGGACTTTCTTAACAATCCTGTTGACGGAAAACAGCAGCCCAATGCTCAGCCCACTCTTTAAAATCCCGATCGCCGTCGCCAGGGAATAGGAATTCAGTTTTATGCCCAGACGGTATACATACAGATCCAGCACCTCGATCTTATCCGCCACCAGATTGTTATTGAACACAAAATATTGATCAAATCCCACCGAGAGAAAATTGCTGATGGACAAAAGCGTCATGATCAGGAATGTAGGCATCAGGCCCGGCAGTGTGATATGCACTGCACATCCCAGCCGGCCAGCTCCATCAATCCTGGCCGCTTCATAGATGGTCTCATCAATCCCCGCCAAAGCTGCCATATAAATGATGGCATTCCATCCAAAACTTTTCCATACACCCAGAAGCGCCTGAAAGATCCAGACAATATCCTCATTTCCAAGGACACTCACCACTGCCGCATCTTCATGAAAAAGCTGTATGATCGCATTGATCAGCCCTTCCGTCGAAAAGAAAGAGGAAGCGATGGAGGCTACGATGATCCAACTGATAAAATTCGGAAAAGTGACCGCCGTCTGGGTAAATCTCCTGAATTTCTTATTCCGTATCTCATTGAGCAGGATCGCGTACAACAGCGGTATCGGACTGAACAACAGCCCCAGCAGATACATGGCCATCGTATTTTTCAGGACTCTGAGCACATCTTCCGACTGCGTAAATGCCAGCCTGAAATTCTTAAGTCCCACAAATTCCGACTCCGCCAGCGGTATCCCCGGCACATAATCGAAAAATGCCAGTACCCAGCCCGCCAGCGGTACATAACAGAACATAATGGTATAGACGACAAACGGAACAGCCATCAAAAACAATATCCACTTCCGTTTTAAATGAATTCCCGAATTCTTCCCAAACCCACTCATACCCATCCTGCACTCCGTTTCTTTTCCGATCTTGCATTGCCACTCACACAAACCGTCAGCTGCATCGCTAAGCGAATGTAGTGTGACCTGTCAGGAACTGTTATCATTATACTGATAATATCTTCTTCTGTACTTGACTTATTTTCAGCGATTTCAGAAATTTTTCCGCACATTTGCATTATTTACAGATTTTTTTGTACTATTTTAAGATTTCTGCGTAGAAAACTCTGCTTTAAGTTTGTATCATCGTTATCAGGAAGTTTGATCCGATGGCGGATCGTGATATGACTGTCAGAAAGTTGATGAAATAAAAATATCATTTGATCTGCATATAATGTAACCATGATACTGCAGAACAAATGATAAATGTTATAGCGCCCTGTCTTTTTCTACAGATCTTCCCGGAACACCAGACAAATCCGCATTCCCTCCTGCTCCCGCACCGCGAAGATATCCCCCTCCATCTTCCGCATAAGCTGCCTGCCGATATACAGCCCCAGTCCGTTGCCCTCCTTCTCTCCTGCATTGGTTCCCCGGTAGAAGCTGTCAAACAGGTGGGGCATTTCCTCCTCCGCCACGGCCTCTCCCGAATTGTACACTTCTATGAGCTGGCAGTAATCTTCCTCCCCGAATGCCACCCGGATTTCCTTCCCGTCCCCGTACTTAAAGGCGTTCTCCATCAGATTTTCCACCACTTCAAAGGCCAAGTCCAAATTCCCCCTGAGCAGCTTATTCTCATAGGCATCTATTCGAAACTGCGTCATCAGAAGCCGGCATTTTGGCGCATAGCACTCCCGCACCTTCTCCACCAGATCTTTCAGATAAAACTCCGTGCAGGCGGCAGCGCCTTCCGTTCCCGTCTGTTCCATCCCGCACAGGACCACATCTTCGCTGGCGGCGCCTATGATCTTTTTGACAAATTCTTCGATTTCCAGCGCATTCTTCGCAATCTGCCGTGCCCCGCGGATCTTCTCCTCCTCCGTCCCGTAAATGCCCTCCTGCAGCGCCTTTGCGTACAGTTTGATGGCGCTCAGCGGGATCTTGATATCGTGGGAGATGGACAGAAGCAGTAGTTTCTTCTCTTTTTCCAGCTTCAGCGCCTGTTGTCTGGAAGTGCGCAGCGCATCCTGCAGCATCCCCACACCCCATATAAACTTTCCGAAAAACCGGCTCTTATGCTCTTTCAGCTCCCACTGCAGATTGCCCTTTGCCAGCTCATAGGGCATGCCGCTGAGCACATGGAAGGGCTTGAGGATCCTCTGCCTGATATACCACAGGACCGCAGTCAGAATGATCCACGCAAAAAACAGGATGCCCTCCGTCAGATACAGCATCCTTTCTTTTTCTGTTCCCGGAATATAGTCGAATCTCACGTAGCCGCTCACCCTGCCCTCCGACAAAAGCGGCAGCACCGTCATATGCATGTTGTTGCGGTTCCGGTAGAAATCCTCCGTCTCCTGTATTGACATGCTCTCCGCCGGCAGATAGGAGACCGCTCTGACAGCTTCCATCCCCTGCAGATCCGGCTCGAAAAACATGCCCGCTTCCTCCAGCGCCTGCATTACCTCGTTGATCTCCACCTTATATGCCATGTTCTGTCGGCTTCTCTGCGCACCATGGCCGCGCTCTGCCTGCTGTCCGGATGCCGCCTCTTCTGCCGTCCGCTCCTGTCCGCTGTCGCCCGACAGCCTGTGAGCCAAAAGCGGCCGATCGCTCATCCACATCCACAGCACGACCGCCAGTATTACATAAACCGCCCCGACAGCCGCCAGCAAACAGTCAAATCTCCTCATATTTGTACCCCGTCCCCCATACCGTCACGATCCGCCGCGGTTTTCTGGGATCCTCCTCAATCTTATCCCGCAGCGTCTTGACATGCACCGTCAGCGTCTGGCTCTCGCTGAAGCTGTCGGCTCCCCACACCGCATGGAACAGATATTCCTTGCGTAGTACCTTCCCCGGATTCTTTACAAAAAGCAGCAGAAGTTCATATTCTTTTCCCGTCAGCGCAAGCTCCTTCCCCTGCAGAAAAACCCGCTGTGCCTCCTGGTCGATGGAGACCGCGCCCGAACAGAGCACCGTGCTCTCCTTGTGCATATCATAGCTGCGCCGCAGCAGTGCCTTCACCCTGGCGCTCAGAAGATCCATATCCACCGGCTTCTCCACATAATCATCCGCCCCCTGCAGAAAACCGTTTATCTTATCTTCCTTGTCCACTCTCGCACTCAGAAACAGAATCGGTGTATTGCTCCGCTCCCGCACGGCAGAGCATACCGCAAAACCATCCATGCCCGGCAGCGCCACATCCAGAAGGATCAGTCTCGCCTGCTCCCGCTCCAGAAAGGCCAGTGCCTCCTCGCCGGAAAACACACTCTGCACGAGAAATCCTTCCCGCTCCAAAAAGATCCGCATCAGTTGATTCAACTCCCCGTGATCCTCCACCAGAAGAATGTCTGTCATACCGTTTTCTCTTCTCCTTTTTATCATTCCGCCACCCGCCGGCCGCTTCCCTGTCACCGTCAAAATCCCATCTCCATCAGCCAGTCGGAAATCTTCCGTTCCCGCTGCCTTGTCTCTTCCCCGCCGCCGAATTTACCCAGCACATACTCCCCCTTGATCGTACCGTCCTCGATATAAAGCACCCTGTCGCTTCTGGCCGCCACGTTCCTGTCATGCGTGACCAGCATGATCGTCGTCCCCTCTCCATTGATCCGGTTCAGTTCCTTCATAACGGCCCTGGAATTCTGCTGGTTCAGCGCGCCGGTAGGTTCGTCGGCAAAGATCATCCGCGGCTCATTGATCAGGCTGCGACAGATACAGGCCCGCTGCAGCTGTCCGCCGGACACCTCATTGATATCATGCTCCGCCACCTCGACGATCCCCAGCTTGTGCATCAGCTGTCTGGCCCGCTCATTGATCTGCCGGCGCCGCTCCCTGCCTTTTCCCTGCGCCGACTGAAACGCCGGCAGTATTATGTTATCATAAATACTTAAGTTTTTTAACAGATACATCTGCTGAAAGATAAATCCCATCTCCGTAAGCCGCAGCCTGCTCATCTCCGCCGGACTCAAACTTCCCAGATCCTGCCCGAAAAAGGAAACCCGGCCCGCCGTCATGACATCCATACCGCTGACCGTGTACAGCAGCGTGGACTTTCCCGACCCGCTGGGTCCCATCACCGCCACCATCTCCCCCTCCGCTATCTCCATATTGATATTGCGCAGTACATTGTTCTGCCGCTTATTGACTATATATGTCTTACATAAGTCCTTTATTGTCAGTGCGTTCATATTTCCCTCCGTTTTCCTTCCCTTTCGAAGCGTCACAAACTCTAACTGAACTTGTTCAGTTTGTGGAACTGAATTGCTCCTCAGAAAATTTTTCCACCTTCTCACAGGATCTTCACTCTCCGGTATTGACTTCCCCGGGAGCCACCTTCTTCACACCTCCCGCACAGAGCAGCGCCGAGATGCCCGTCACGCCAAACAGCAGCAGCGGATAGACCACACAGGCCTCGAAGGTATTGGTGACAAGCTCCACCGATGTACCGCCCATCATGCCAAAGATCGGCCCGATCAGGAACGGCCCCAGCAGATTGGACAGAACTGTCCCTGCCGCCACAGCCGCCGCCAGCACAAGCAGGATCCTCACCGTCTGCCATGCCCGCAGCGTACCGTCCCCAAACCCGATACTTTTTAAAAGCGCTATATCCCCGTGCTCCCTGGTCATGATCGTCTTCATGATCAGGATTGTGATCAGGCTGTTGATCACCAGCACGATGCTCACGATCGCCGCCATCAATGCATCAAGCTGCCCGATGATCCCGCCGATCATATCATTCAGAAATTCCTGCGTTCCCATCACCTCATAGTCCGGGAACAGCGATGCCAGCTTTTCACAGGCTTCTTTGCTCTCCATTCCCTCGATCTCCACCTGAATACAGAGGATCCCCGATGCGTACACCGGGTCCAGTCCGGCGCTCCTGCTCACCCGGTAGCCTTTTCCCATATTCATCATGGACTGGTAGGTGCCCGTTATGACATACTCATCCGTACTGTCCGCCGTCTGAAAATAAATGGTGTCCCCGATCCCAACCTGCAGTTCCTCCGCCGTCATCTCCGTGATCATAATCTCATTGGCCAGTTCCGGTTCCCTGCCGCTCACTACGGTATAACTTCTCTCCCAGCTTCCCATTTCCTGCAGGATAAAATAATTCACCGTATCTTCCGGATCGTGGGCATAACAGGAAATTATGTACCCCATGTCAACGCCGGTCCACCCCTGCAGCCCTGCTTCTTCCAGCTTTGCTTCTATATCCTCCATATCCCGCAGCATACAGTCCATATCGGCGGTATAGATTTCCGCTTTTCCGGTGTCCAGATAGGCATCGGACGGACTCATGCCGAACATATCAATGATGCTTTCGCTTTTTAACGTGCTGGAAGCGCTAAGAGGCAGCAAAATCAACATGGTGCCGAGACAGAAGATGGCAAACAGCACGCCATACCGTTTCAGACTGCTTACAATATCATTGAGTGCCAGATAAAAATACGGCCGCATGTGCATTCTTTTTCGCAGCTTCAAACGTTCTTTGGCGTGAAACCGTTCCCCGGTCAGACCGCATCTGACTGCCTCCATCACCGAAATCTTTTCCAGCCTGCCTGTGCTTACGTAACAAAAAGTCATCACCACCAGAACGACACCGGCCGCACAGGCCACATTTACCATCCGGTTCTGGTACGACTGTTCCACGACGATATAGACTACTGTCCGATCCAAAAGCTCTTTGCCGAAAGGAATACTGAGCAACAGGCCGATCACGGATCCAATCACCGAAAGCGCCAGATATTTCACGAGATACAGCCCCTTGATCCCACGGTCCCGGATCCCGATGGCCTTCATGATACCGATCTCCCGGTAATCCTCCTGCAGCGTAAAGACGATCGTGAAGCGCAGTACCAGAAAGGCGATCAGGATCAGACACACACTGACCACGATCAGAACCGCCGAGATCAGCATATCCATGATGTAGCACATGCGTATGACACTGCCATCCTCCACATTGCTGATCACCATGAAATTCCCGTCCTTCCACGCACGGCGAAACGCCTGTCTGTCCGTGTAGTCCACGCTGTAGATCCTCACATGGGTCTGGCCCGTCTGCACTGCATACCGCGCAAAATCCTCCGCGGAGACAAACAGTCTCTTAAATCCCATCATGGGCGTGCCAAAGGCCGCATCCTTGACGATGGCCGCCACCGTAAAGTCCTGTTCCACTTCCCCGACCCTGATCCTCACCCGGTCGCCGCCCTGCAGGTGATTCAGCTGCGCCTCATATTGGGGAAACGCGATCTCGCCCGGTTTTAAAGATAAAGGCCTGTCATCCTCATCAAAAACCTTCATGAACTTTTCCGGTACACAGCCCAGACCGAGGATATTACTCCTCTCATAGCGCGTGCGTGCGGGTTCCTCTCTGCAGCTGGTAATGGTGATGTCCTCGTCCAGCAGACTGAAACCGTCAAATATCTCATAGTCTGAGACAAACGCGCAATCCGCAATAAAATCCGCGATCTCATCTGTCTCCCCGTCCGTCAGCGCAATGTTGAAGAAGTCCGGCATGTTCGACAGGGAAAGAAAATGGTCGATGGCCCCGTTGACTGCGATCAGGTTATCCACACTGCCGGCAAGAAACATCGCCGCCAGAATGATGAACAGCAGCAGGATGACGTTCATAGTCTTCTTTCGTTTCAGATCTTTAACAAGGATACGAAAAAACATAGCAGGAATCCTCCTCATCTTGTTCGGAAAGACGGCGCTCTGGCCGCCTTCTTATAAGTCTGTGGAGAGTATACAACAGGAATTATTAAAAAATCCTTAAATTTCTGTCCAACACACTAAAAATATAACGCAAAAGCAGCGCCTCACTCTGGTAAAGTAAAGCACTGCTTTTTGTAATCAATTAGTAAAACCGTTCCTGTGCCGCCAGCCAGTCATCTGCACATTTCGCAGTCCCGGCATCTCACCCCTTCATCTTCGGCTTAAACACCAAACTGGCCAGATACCCGAACACCAGCGCCGCACAGCATCCCACTGCGCCGGTCTTGAAGCCGCCCTGAAACAGACCGATAAAGCCTTTCTCGGCCACCGCCTCCTTGACGCCTTTCATCAGGATATTGCCATAGCCAAGCAGCGGCACACTCACACCAGCGCCCGCGTATTCCATAAGGGGTTCATACCAGCCGAAGAAACTGATCACCGCGCCCAGGCACACAAGCAGCACCATCACGCGCCCCGGCAGCATCTTCGTCTTTTCCAGCAGGATCTGCACCAGCGCACAGATCAGGCCGCCCACCCAGAATGCATTCAAATAATCCATCATACCGATACCACACCTTTCTTGTATTAGGATTATTCTCTGCAATTTGAGGGCAAACTATACAGCAGATCTTTATTTTCCTGCTCCTGTCAGCGCCGCAGCCGACTCATAAGCATGATCATTTTCCTGATATCCACCGGTTTCGCCAGATGTTCATTCATACCGGCGGCCTTTGTCATTGCAACATCTTCTTCAAATGCATTGGCCGACAGCGCTATGATGGGAACTTCCTCCGCATCCGGTCTGTTCAGGCCGCGGATCACACGGGTCGCCTCATAGCCGCTCATAATCGGCATCATCAGATCCATGAGCACGCAGTCAAAGGTGCCCGGAGCAGCTGCCGTAAACGCGTCCACGGCGGCTTTGCCGTCATTGGCAGTCACGACCTTCGCACCTGCCTCTTTCAGCATAAACTCCACGGTCTCACAGTTGATCTCATTATCTTCTACCAGCAGGACACGCATTCCAGCGATATCGGCCTGCATATACTGCTCTTCCTCCACAGGCTGCTCACTCCACGCCTCATCGATCCGCAAAGGCAGGGTGATCTGAAATACGGTCCCTTTGCCGACCTGGCTGTCTACTTCGATAGTCCCTTTCATTTGTTCCACCAGTTCCTTCACGATGGACATGCCAAGCCCGGTGCCGTTATAGTGGGTCCTCGCGCCCTGGTGCTGCTGCGTAAACGGTTCAAAAATATGTTCTTTGAATTCCTCTCCGATCCCGATCCCGGTATCCTCGATCATAAACCGGTAGTATGCAGTCCCACCCTGACAGGCAGTCTCTTCTACCTGAACAAATACGGAACCATGGGGCCTGTTATATTTAAGGGCATTGTCGATGATATTCAAAAGGATCTGCTTTAAGTGCATGGAATCTCCGATCAGCCTGCTGTGCTGCAGACCGGCTTCCCTGAGCACCAGCTGAATCCCCCGCTCCTCCGCCCTGGTGGACATAAGCGTGATACAGTTTTCCAATGTATCATGAAGGTCAAAGGGTTCCTCCGCCACCGTCGCTCTTGCACTGTCCAGCTTGCTGAACTGCAGAACGTCGTTGACCAGAGACAACAGGTGTTCCGTAGAGACACGGATCTTCTTCCGGCACTCGCTCTGCCGCTCCGGATCGTCCTGCCTCTGCTCCATGATGGCCAGCATACCCAGAATGCCGTTGATGGGCGTGCGCAGATCATGGGACATATAAGAAAGAAATTCGCTCTTCGCCGAATTCGCCCGTCTGACCTTCTCCAGCAGCTCCATGATGGCCTGTTCCTGTTTCCGCTTCGCCACCATGGTCTCCGTGATATCCTGATGATATCCGTTCAGGCAGGTGCCCGGTTTTTCAAAGGTTCTGTCCGGCACACCGCCGCAGCGGACATAGATTTTGCCCAGCTGCGGATGATTCCAGGGATAGATGACCTCGGACCGTCCGGTTTCCAGGATTTCCTGCACCGATTCCTGCACCATCTCCACATAATCCGGCTCAATGTTTTTAAACCAGTGCCGATAGCATTCCTCCGGCTCGATCTCATCTGATACTCCCAGCAGGATGCGCATCGTCCGGTCCGCATACATCCGCGGCTGGCAGCCATCCTCCAGTTCGATCGTCCAGATACCGGTCCTGGCTCCTTCCAGAATATCCTCCAGGCTGCGTCTCGCCTCCAGCTTGTACTTCTCTTCCTGTTCCACCACGGCATTGACATCCCGCAGAGCCAGAATCACACAGTTCTCTTCTCCCGCCCCCTCCGTCGCGGAAAAATGGATCTCCATGTGCTTCAATCCATAAGAACTGTCTTTCACCTCAAACCGGACATAGAATTTCTTCTTCGTTCCAAGCTGCGCCAGTATATGCTCCTTCTTCGTCACGGCCCGGAGCCTTTCCTGATCTCTGGGAACCACATACCGGGAAATATAGCGCTCCATAGCCGTCTGATAACCATCCTCAAAATTGACGGCCAGATCCATGCCCCTCTGTTCACCGTTACGGTATACCACATATTCTCCCGTATCGAAATTGACCTGATAAATCCCCAGATAGTCCACACTGAGCGCCTGGAGCACGTTGTAACTCCGTTTTTGAAGCTCCCGGACCAGATTACGCCGTTTTAAGGACGATACGATAAAATATGCCGCCGTCTGGAGCATGTTCGATGCATATTCCAGCGTCTTCACCGGCGGATTGTCCACACCGTAAAAGCCGATGACCTTTTTTCCATTATAAAGGGGAACCACCACCAGGGAATGAATGCTCTGCCGCTTTAGATTCTCATATTGAAGCGGATCCGTCTCCCGTATCTCCTCCAGATCCCCGATCACGATATGCTTGCCGATGCGGAACTTCTGATACCAGCTCGCGCACACTTCTGCGGGAACATTCTGAAGATTTTCCTTTTCCGGCCCCACTCCTTCGGCCACCCATTCATAGGTATTGTCGTCGCCGCCTGCCTCGTTCTGCTCGAAGATATAAGTCCGCTCCCCATGCAGCGCTTTCCCCAGATGCTCCAGCAGCACTTCCAGCGACTGATCCGGCGTCTCCTCCAGCAGAGCGACGCGGAGTCCCTCATTGATCACGGTCTCCAGATTCTGCACGCTCTGCATCCCGCTGTGCTGCTCACGGCCTCCGACGCCCGGCTCATATCCACCGGCCCGTTCGTAAAGCTGCCTTGTATAATCCATATGTCTGCCTCCATATATACCGCTTTCCGGCCATAGTCACCAGGCTCACAAACCCTCTCCCTAAGAGACCGGTTTCCGAAAAGCTCTGTCTCGGAATATTGGCACAGTTCCCCTTTATTTCACACAATTTAAACGGCTTTGCTGCCAAAAGCGGCAGCGCCTGTGTCATAATACCACGTACCCCCAGCCACGTCAATATGAGACATCCATCTATACTCTGCGGGCAATCTCTTCTACGATCTCCCGGATCGTCAGTTTCTCGCACGCCACGGTAATATCCGCATACTTCTCGTAAAGCGGAATGCGCTCCTCGTAAAGCATCTGCAGATTCTGACCCTTTCGCAGCGTCACGCCCCGCTCGTTTAGATCCCCCAGCCGGCGTGCGATCTCTTCGCAGGAAAGCTTCAGATACACGATAACGCCTCCCTGCCCCAAATGTTCCATGGCCCTGCCGCCATAGATCACACTGCCGCCGGTGGCGATCACGGTACGCACGGCATTTATGGAAAGATTCGCCTCCTCCTCGATGGACCAGAATTGCTCCACACCGTGCGCCTCGATGATCTCATGCAGCAGTTTTCCTTCCCTGCTCTGGATGACCAGATCGGAATCCAGAAAAGCATACCCCAGCTTTTTTGCCAGCACGACACCCACCGTGCTTTTGCCGGCACCGGGCATGCCGATGAGAACGATATTTTTTTGCTTCATGTTATGTAAACCTCTACTGCTTTTTCATTTTATAAAAAAATCATTTCAGATAAGCCACCACTTCCACTTCACACAGAACACTCTTTGGCAGCTCTTTTACGGCCACACAGCTTCTGGCCGGTTTCTCACTGAAATACTGCTCATATACTGCGTTGAATGCCGCAAAATCTGCCATGTCCGCCAGAAAGCATGTGGTCTTGACAACCTTTGCATAGTCTGTTCCCGCCTCTGCCAGAATCGCTCCAACGTTCTTCATGACCTGCTCCGCCTGCTGTGTGATATCACTGCCCCTGATCTCGCCGGTAGCCGGATCAATGGGTATCTGTCCCGATGCAAAAAGAAAATCGCCTGCAATGATTCCCTGTGAATACGGCCCGATCGCTGCCGGCGCCTTGTCTGTCGCCACTTTAGTTAACATAATATATACCTTCCTTTCCATATCTCAATCTGCTCTTCTTGAGGATCCTCATTCTCCGAATCTTGCCCGCACATAGAATCCTCGGGCATTCTCGATCACTTCCGTCACTACGCCCTCCCGCTCCAGCATACGCTCTCTGAACGGAAAATTCCCCGACATGGCAAGGGAAGGATCGATCGTATAATAATAGTTGCTGGGAAGGACACCTTCCGTCACGGTGACCTTATCCCCTTCCTTCAACAGGCCGGGGCGTTCCATCTTAAACTCCATCTCCCGCATTGTCACACCTCAAGCAGCCCCTTTAGCGCCGCTTCCTGCGCCGCCACCACGCTGTCACACCAACGGTCGAACTCCGGATCCTCCTTCTGGCATTCCGGGTGTGCCTTGATATATGCAAGCGCCAGCCTCACGCCCTGGTCAAACCGCACCGTCGCCGTGAAATCCGGCACCAGCCGTTTCAGCTTCGTATTGTCAAAGACAACGCTGTTTGCCTTGTCCCCCAGCAGCGCGCCCCGAAGATCCCACGCAGCCGGGCTTGCAGAAGCGATGAACGTGCTGGAAACATAGCAGGGCTTCCACTCCACGTCAAGCGCCTGTGCCACAATGGTATAAATCTGATTCCAGGTCAGCGACTCGTCGCCCGTGATCTGCACCGCCTCGCCGATGGCATGGATATTGCCCATAAGTCCGATAAAGCCTTTGGCAAAATCCGTATTGAAAGTCAGCGTCCAGAGAGATGTTCCGTCTCCGTGCATAATCACCTTCTTTCCTTCCAGCATCCGCCTGATCACCTGATAGCTGCCCTGCGGCCCATGCACGCCCAACGGCACGGAACGCTCGCTGTAAGTGTGGCTGGGCCTCACGATCGTCACCGGAAATCCTTCTTCCCGGTACAGCTTCATCAGCAGCTCCTCACCGGCGATCTTGTTCCGGGAATACTGCCAGTAGGGATTGGCCAGCGGCGTCCCCTCGTCGATCCGGTAATCAGACAGCGGTTTCTGGTAGGCAGAAGCCGAACTGATATAGATAAACTGCCTCGTCTTCTCCCGGAAAAGCCTGTAATCCCGCTCAAGCTGCTCCGGCACAAAGGCTATAAAATCCGCCACCACATCAAACCTGTGCCCTTCCAGTTTCCGCGCCACCGTCTCCTCATCGTTGATATCCGCCGTGATGATGTGTGCCCCCGGCGGCAGTACATCGTTGCGCGTGCCCCGGTTGATCAGCCACAGCTCGTGCCCTTCCTCCAGCAGCCTGGTGGAGATTGCCGTGCTGATGGTGCCGGTTCCTCCGATAAATAATGCTTTCATTTGTTTTTCCTTCCTCTCTTCCTGTTTTTTGTATGCTTCCTTCCTGCTTTACCTTCGTCTTTGCTGTCTATCTGCTTTCCTGTCCAAGCTGAAACAGATTCCTGATCGGGTTGATCCCCTTTGCCTGCCTGAGGAGCATATCTTTCTCCCCGGTCAGATACGCCTCCAGCTTCCCGATCTCTTCTTCTGTAAAGCCTTCCGCCTTCTCGATCACGCCGTCCGGAAGGATTCCTTCTGCCCAGTCTCTGCCCCGCAGAAAGGAAACCCGCACAAACGTCCTGTCCTCCCGGTGAAGCACCCCGGAAACAAGAATGTTCATAGCCTCCTCCTGCACCGCCTCAGCCGGACTTTTTTTCACGATCACTTTTCCGTCTTCCATCTAACCTCCATCGGCCTGCTTCGCAGGCACTTCCGTTTATAACAGTATAAACCAAATTCCGGTTTTCATAAAGCCTGTTATGAAATCTGCTGCTAAGAACTCCTTTTTTGCTCCATCTTCTGAAACATCCTGAAGAGCACCAGCACAGCCGCCACGCAGAGGATACACTCCGTAACGGGCTGGGCAAAGGGAAGTCCGTACAGCGGAAACAGCCTGTTTAACAGATACAGCGCCGGAATCTCCAGCACGATCTTCCTGAGCAGGGCAAAAACAAGCGATTTCTCTCCCATACCGCAGGACTGAAAGACACCCACTGCGATAAAGTCCATACACATAAAGGGCAGCTCCAGGCAAAAAGCCCGCAAGAATCTTTCTCCATAGGAAATGATCGCCTCATTGCGCATGAACAGCGCCGTGATGCTCCCCGCCCCAACATAGTAGCCGACCGCCACCACTGTCAGAAAAGAGACCGCGATCTTCACCGTAAAAAGCAGTGTCTTCTTCATGCGCTTTACATTGCCGCTGGCATAATTGTAGCTGATCAGCGGCATGATACCCTGCGACAGTCCGAAGGCAATCTGCATGGGCACCATGTTTACCTTCTGCACGATCCCCATCGCCGCCACCGCGTCGGAACCATAAGACGCCGTAAAATTGTTCAGCACCGTCATTCCCGTCACGTTCAGCAGATTCTGTATGGCGGCCGGGATACCCACCCAGCACACACCCGTGACCACCTGCCTGTCCGGCCGGAACATAGAAGGCCGGACACAGACATAAGTGTCTTCTCTCTTTTTCCAAAGAAGGAAGAAAAAGTAGGTACACGCCACACAGTTGGAGAGCATCGTCGCCAGTCCTGCGCCCGCTGCTCCCATATTCAGCCCCATCGGCAGGACAAAAAAAGGATCCAGAAGAATGTTCAGCAGACACCCGCTCATGGTACCGATGCTGGCGTGCAGGGAGGCTCCTTCCGCCCGTACCATGTAAGCCATCACCACATTTAAGATGGCGGGAACTGCACCAAACGACACCGTCCATTTCAGATACTGCGCCGTGGCCTCCATGGTCTCCGCATCCGCTCCCAGAAGATGCAGCAATGGGTTATGTAAGATCGTAAAGAAAAGCGAAAACAGTACTCCGGCGATCAGGGTACAGTAGAAACCAAATGCGGAGCTTCTGCGCACCAACCCGTAGTCCTTACTGCCAAGCGCCCGGCTCATCATACTCGAAGTGCCGACGCCGAACAGATTGTTCACCGCATTAAATGCCAGAAGCACCGGTGCCGCAAGCGTTACTGCCGCATTCTGCACCGGATCGTTCAGCATTCCTACAAAGTAAGTGTCCGCCAGGTTATAGATCACCATCACCAGAGAGCTTAAGACAGTCGGTATGGACAGCGTCATGACCGCCTTATGCACCGGCATTTTCTCAAACAGGGCAGTTTTCCCGGTATCTTCCATCTATCTATCCCGTTCCTTTCGACAACAACCATTTTTCATGTACCAGACCATTGTAACACTATCCGGGTGCCCACGGCCATACTTTTTTACCCGACAACATGATAAATGACGTTAACGTCAGTATCCTGCCCTTCTGATTTCTTCTGATTGCCTCTGATTTCGACTGATTGTTTCTGATTTCGACTGCTTTCTACTGCTTCCTTCTTATCCCTCGTAATGCTCCAGCACAACCCCGTGCGCGATTCCCGGAATGCTCTGCCCCTCGTTAAAGCTGGTCTTGCTCAAAAGCGCCCCGGTCGGCATAAAGAGAACCCGCTTCCAGACACCCTCCTCCAGTTTCTTGAGAATATAGGCCGACAGCACGACCGCACTGCAGCCGCAGCCGGATCCGCCGGCGTTGGTGGCCTGCTTCTCACTGTCGTAGATTTCTATGCCGCAGTCCATATGCTGCCTCGTAATGTCGATCCCCGCCTCCGCGAGCAGGTCAAAAAGAAGCTGCTGTCCCACCGTACCCAGATCGCCGGTGATGATCTTGTCGTAGTGATCCGGTTTCCTGCCGAAATCCGCCAGATGCTGCCTGATCGTATCGGCCGCCGCCGGCGCCATACAGGCCCCCATATTCATGGAATCCTTCAGTCCATAGTCCACGATCTTACCGATGGTGGCGCCTTCGACCACCGCCCGCACCCGACTGCCCGGCTGCGCCGAAAGGAGGAATGCGCCGCTGCCCGTCACCGTCCAGGTAGCCGATTTCGGCCGCTGGTTACCGTAGGCCAACGGAAACCGGAACTCCTTCTCCGCACTGGCAAAATGACTGGATGTGATGCACCCGGCCTTCTCCACAAATCCGCCGGCCACTGCCATGCTCCCCATAGTAAGCGACAGGCCGCAGGTAGAACAGGCTCCGTACAGCCCCACATGGGGGAGCTGGTAGCCGGACAGGCCGAAACTGCTGGCGATGGACTGCCCCAGCAGATCCCCCGCGAAGACAAGCTGCAGATCCGCTTTCTTTAAACCGGCCTTACCAAGCGCAATCTCCAGCGCCTCCTTCTGCAGGCTGCTCTCCGCATCCTCCCAGGTATCGGCCCCGAATTTGTCATCATAACCGATCTTATCAAAAAGCTGTCCCATCGGTCCTGCCGCCTCCTTGCTTCCCACAATGGAACCGCTGCCGATGATGTACGGTTTATTCATAAACTGCAGACTCTGTTTTCCCAGCATTTCTCTATCTCCTTTGAAATTTGGTCGATTTTTATAGATATCGTAAATGAAATTTCTAATGTCGTTACCTATAGTATGGATATTTTTCTGTGGGATTATACCTTGTCTGCAGTCGATCATATTTCTTTATGGGCACTGATCACCATGCCGGAAACAGAAGCAACCGCCGTCACAAATGCAGCAAGCCAGGGCTTTCACCCTGACTTGCTGCACGACTCATATACACTTCACAACGATCTGATCCAGAATCAGTCTCCCGCTGATCCCGCTGATCTTCAACCTTTCCTGTCCGTCTGTATCTTTGCCGCCTGCTTCCAGTATCACCGGCATCTGCGTTTCCTGCGAAATATGCACCCGGCTTCCGTCAGACAACGCCGCCTGCACTTCTCCGTCGCTCCCGTCCGCAAAGGTTATGCTGACCGCCACTTTTACATTTCTTCTTTCATGAAAAAAGGAATACACCGCAAACTCTCCCGGCCCAAGTGCCAATCCATAGCGTTCCCAGCCACAGTCAAAGGCAAATGCTCTCTCTCCGGCAGGATGCATCTCCACAATCTCCATGGAAGTATTTTTGCGATAGATTTTTTCTCCCTGATGGCTGCCGTGAAAAGAGCTGCCCTCTCCGGGTAGTTCATCAAAATCCACTGCCTGCAGCGTAAACGTCCGCCGCCGAAAAACATGGTCTGCAGTCTCCGGGTGCAGCGTACAGTTCTCAAATCTGATATTCTCTAAATAAGCATCAAAGACAGCCCGCGCCCTCTCATACCCCGGATGTTCTCCCGTTTCCAGATAAGTCAGGATTTCCCCGTATCCTTCTGGAATCTTGATGGAACAGAAAGAATTGGTGCAATCCATCTTCTTCCACGGCCACAGGTTAAATCCGATCCGCAGCGACTGTGCCAGCGGATAGAGCGCTGCATACCACGTATTCCTGTTTTCTCCCGTCTCACCCATCCAGATGGGAAGATCCAGTCTCTCCCCGGCTTCAAGATACTGTTTCAGGCAGTCCAGATCCGGCGGCTCGGCATAGCGATGGAAATGCAGCACCATATTGTCATCCCACTTTCTGTCAAAGGCGTCAAACCCTGTAGCCCAGTGATACCCTTCCACACAGATCATATGATCCGGATCCCTGCTGCGGATGGACGCAATGGCTTCCTCGTAAAAAGAAAGCAGTTGCGGGATCAAAGCATCATGATCCCCGTTTCCGGCATCCGGCGGCATGATCGGTTCATTCAACAGATCATACATGGCAACCGTTTCGTTTCCGCAGTAATGCTCCGCCAGTTTCTCCCACAGTGCGATCGCCTTCTCCTGGTTCTCCCGCTCCAGAAAGAGCCGCGGCACATTGTCCACCGAATCATCTATATTGGAGCCCGTCTGCCCTCCCGGCGCCCCGTGAAGATCCAGAACGACATACAGTCCAAGCTCCCGGCACCAGTCAATACATCTGTCCAGCAGTTCAAATCCCCGGCTCTTCCAGTGGATCCCCGGTCCCTCTTCCATAAAATATCCGTAGATAAAAGGAATCCTCACAGAGTTAAAGCCGGCATCCTTTAGTGCTTCCAAATCAGCCCTTCTGAGATAGTTATCCTCAAAAGTCTTCCAGAAATATGCCGCATACTCCTTCCCTGTCAGCTCTTCTATCTTCTGCCGTATCCGCCTCGGCCGGTCAAAGTCTGCACCGTATGCCTTCCACATATAGCCTTCCGGGCATAACCAGTTCCCGATTCCCCACCCATTCAGGAGAATCTTCTCTCCTCTGTCATCAACAATCTCTCTTCCTTCCACATGTAACATTTTTTCACCCCTTTCCATCAATGCCGCTTCAATGGCACGCCTGATCAGCCTTTTACCGCTCCGATCGTAATCCCCTGCACCAGATATTTCTGCAAAAAGGGATACACTACGAGTACCGGCAGAATCCCCATGACGGCAATCGCCATCTTGATTCCTGTAGACGGCAGCTGACTTGTGTCCACGCTCAGTTTCTGAGCTGCTGAACTCATCAAAAACTGGGTATCCATCAGCATCCTGTTAAGCAGCACCTGTATACTGTACAGACGGTCCTGATTGATATAGTACAGGCCGTTTAACCAGTCATTCCAGTAGCCCAGTCCCACCAGCAGCGCCAGCGTGGACAGAATGGGTTTTGCCATCGGAAGAATGATCCGCACCAGAATACCGTACTCCCCGGATCCGTCAATTTTGGCTGCATCGATCAACTCCATGGGAATATTGCTGGTGAAGTAAGTCCGCATCATGATGACATTAAAGGCATTCATCATCAGATTCGGCACCAGCAGCGCCCAGAATGTATTTTTAATATGAAACATCTGCGTCCACATAATATAAGAAGGCACCAGCCCGCCGTTAAAAAGCATGGTAAAAAACAGAATAAATGCGATCAGCGTTTTGCCGGGCAGATCCCTGCGGGACAATGGATAGGCAAACAGGGTCGTCAACGTGAGATTGCAGACGGTCCCAAGCAATGTAACTGCCGCGGAAATGCCGTATCCTCTGACGATCTGCACCGAATCAATAAGAATATATTTATACGCCGACCAGTCAATCGCAGACGGCACAAAAGAATAACCGTCCACAATCAGCGCCTGTTCCTCCGTGATCGAGGAAGAAAACAGCAAAAGCAATGGCAGCATACAATACAGCACCAGCACAGCCATAATGCAGTTTGCCAGAATTTGAAATACTTTATCTCGTCCGACCATAATATCTCCTTCCGTAAGATCCTCTAAAACAGAGCATTCTCAGCATCCTGTCTGCGCACGATCCAGTTCGCCAGAACCACCAGCACAAAACCGACCACAGACTGATAGACGCCTGCCGCCGCCGACATGCCGATATTGTTTGTTTCCATCAGGCCTCTGTACACATAAGTGTCAATCGTGTTCGTCACATCGATCAAGGGGCCGCTGTTCATGGGAATCTGATAAAACAGCCCGAAATCCGAATAGAAGATCTTGCCTACCGCCATCAGGATCATGATACTCACGGTAGGTCTGATTGCCGGGAGCGTAATAAAGCGTATCCGCTGCCAACGGCCTGCACCGTCAATTTCGGCAGCTTCGTAATAAGAAGAATCGATTCCCATCAATGCGGCATAATAGAGCACACAATTATAGCCTATGTTCTTCCATGTATGCACCATCACAATGATAAACGGCCACCAGGTCGGATCGGAATACCAGGACACCTTATTTTTTCCTGCATCTGAAAGTGCATGATTGATCAGCCCGGATTCTGTGCTCAGAAATCCATAGACGATATAACTGACGACCACGATCGACACCAGAAACGGCAGCAGAATCAGGGTCTGGTACATTTTACGCATACGCACCGCCCTGATTTCCGAAAGCAGGATCGCCACAGCCACTGCCGCAGCCGTCCCCGCAAAAATAAAGACAAGGTTATAGCAGACCGTATTTCTCGTGATCGTAAAGGCGTCCTTTGTCTTAAACAGAAAGATGAAATTTTTGAAACCGTTCCAGTCACTGCCCAGAATCCCCCGGGAATAATTATACTTCTTGAAAGCGACCATAATACCTGCCATGGGAATATAATTGTTGATGATCAGATAGACTATCCCCGGTATCAGCATGGAATACAGCGGAAGATATTTTTTCCATCTGACTTGTTTTTTCTTATTCAAGATAACCTCCATCCGTCTGCTTTGCAGACGCTAAAGTTTCCGGCTTTTGAACCGGGAGGCCTGCTGATGCACTCCTCCCGGACTTCACCACGTTCCCTGTATGGGATGTCCACTGTCGTATTATACTTCTCCACGGTAATCTCCGAGATTGCGTCCGCAACCTTCTGTGTCGCCTCCGTGGTCGCATCTCCTACACAGACGATCTTGACCGTGTAGGGTTCCTGCGCAGAGACATCGGCCTCCTCGGTTTTCTGCGTATCTTCTTCGGTCTGTTCGGGAGCCTCCTCAGTTTGTTCCGCTGACGGTGTCGTTGTACTTTCATCCGCAGTCGGTGCACCGCCGCCACATCCAGACAGGATTGAAGCCGTCATCGCAGCAGTCAGTACACATGCCAACCATTTCCTTCTCATAACAAAAACCTCCTTTTCTTTGATGAAATTAGCATATCACCAAAAAAGGAGGTTATCCGCCCGAACCGTGACCTAAAATTATCAAAAATGTTACTTTTTTCGTTCTTCCGTAGGACTGACGCCGTACATTTTCTTATATACCTGTGAAAAATGCGAGAAATTGCTGTAACCGGCCTTCAAGGCGACCAGACTGACAGGCAGCGCTGAACTCTGGAGCAGTGTTCTGGCAAAAGCCATCTTTTCCTGCACGATATAGTCCTTGAGGGATATCCCCTCTGCCTTTTTGAACATTCTGGAGACATAGCTTGGGTTCATAAAAACGCTGGACGCCACGTCTTCCCGCTTAATATCCTTATCCAGATTATAATGAATGTATTCCTTGATCTTATTGACAGTCTCCTGTACCCGCCCGATATCCCTGATCTCCTCTGAAAAGAAAGACGTAACGGCTTTCAGGAAGGCTTCCATCTCTGTCAGTGACTGGTCAGCACGGGCAAACCGCTGTCTGAGCGCTCTGTCGGGAACGATCTCTTCCCAGGAGACAGCATTTCTTCTCTCCACGATCGTCAGGCTTCTCTCAAAAGATCTGTAAAATTTTTCCAGTGCCGCTCTGTCCAGACACCGCTCCTTCTCCAACAGCCTCAAATACGCCATGGCCTCCTCATACACGATCATGCCCATACCCTGACCAAGAAGATTTTCCCAACAGGCATAATCAGGTTCTTCCACCTGCGCATTCTGTATCGTTTCCCCACAGGAACACATAACACCCGCTTTCGCGCTGACATTGTTGTCCTTCTGCCGCCTGACCGCCAGAAGTTTTTTGTACAACGGCTGTCCTTTTCTACTGTCCCAATAAACCGCCGCCTCCACACCGTAGAAATTGGACGCAAACCTCCAGAAATCAGTCAGCCCGGGCTCCAGCTCCGCTTCTTCTCCTGCCGCCTCCCGTCCATAAAGGATCATAAGCCAGACATTCTTCTCCACTCTACAGGTGAGCACCTTCTGCCACCGGTCTGCCAGCAGTTCTTCCAGAATATTGGAACAGGAATCGCAGATCAGGTCGTTCTTCCATGGGCTGTCCTTCCACCGCAGAATATGAAAAAGCATCAGATCAATATTATTCTGAAATCGGAATAATTTGGATTATTCCGATTCTCTGATTATTCCGATTTTAGCACAGGCCGCCTAAAAAAACTATATACAGTCTGCATGAATTAAACTGTCTATGCTATTTTATCGGAATAATCTTTTTGATTAGTATCCCCTACAGAGTCGCCCGATGATGTCGTCATCACCTTCCCAAAACGCTTTTTCTGTGGGGAGGCTGGCGACTTCCCCAACATTTTGCGAAGCCTTTTCAATCGCTTTGCGTTTCATCTCAGTGTCAGCATATGC